>ERZ840096.371-NODE-371-length-69949-cov-25.357255_pt1 | contig 69949 bp, 56 predicted proteins | sample MGYA00519878_ERZ840096 | MGnify/ENA primary metagenome ERZ840096 (study PRJEB31850, sample SAMEA3708865) | human gut metagenome | biome: human gut; feature: human-associated habitat; material: faeces | place: China | collected 2014 ...
TTAATCAGCGAGTCAGCTTGGGAAGAAATGACCTGCTTATTCGCACCTTCCTTAGAACAAAACAGAAGATTGTATGCCTGTGATATTTTGCAGAAAAAACAGTCTGACATACCAAAAAGGATTAAAGGTTATATTCGCCAGGCGTTTGGTGACGTATCTTTCGGTTATGCCTTATTGGAGGATATAGTAAGCAAATTAAAACGGGGTAAATTTGAACTCCAAATACCAGGCTGTGGAATTAAAGAATGCGATGGATGGTATATTTACGAAAAAATAATTGATGATAATTTTGCCATAGTCATAGAATCTTTGGGCTTTGCGCTTAAAATCTATGGAGGGGGTGAACGTTTTCGTAATGGTTCCTCTGTTGTTTTGGAGGATGAAGATTACTCTCTTATTTATAATTTTCTGGTTAATGCAGGTTGCCAACAAGTCGAATTAGCCGAACAAGTGGATGCGATAGTAAGTGCGAATCTGGCCGCAGATAGTAATATTACCAAAGAAAAGATTTGCGAGAAATATAAATCGACCATTGAGGCATTTAAAAAAGAGCAACTAGCGTTACCAGTATGAGTTCGGCGTAAGAACTAAGAGACTTAATTCCCCTATCCCATAGATAACGATAGGGGAAAATTATTTTTGCAGAATTTATGTTATTGCCATTATTTGAGCAACTTTTGCAGCAGGTCCATCACTTGCTGCACCTCTTCCTGTGTGAGCGCCCCGTCTTTGGCCCATTGCACGCGACCATCCTTATCCAGCACCACTACAGCGGAACTTTCTTCATCCAGCTGCCAGGCACCGCGCGCGACGCCATTGCTATCGACAATAAACTGCGACCAGGGATAAAGCTTTTTATTACTCTCCAGACTGCTGCGCACAAACATGCCGGAACCCGGAATCGCGTCGTCGGTGTTAACAATGGTGGTGGTCTGGTAACGATCGTGCGGTAACTTCGCTGATTTAATCGCTTCAATCAGCGTCGCGTTTTTCTCTTTTGCAGAGGTGCGACCAGCAATATGTTGCAGTACTCGCACTTTTCCCACTAACTGCGCGCTGTTCCAGGTTTTGTAGCTAAACTGATCTTTATCAAGCACCAACTCGCCCCGATCGGTAATGCCAATCGGCGGCACTCGCTGACCGGTTTCGAACTGATGTGCGGAAGCCATCATCGGCAACAGCAGGCAGGTGAGTGCCAGAATCTTGCGTAGGGTCATGGTGTTTCCTTCTTATGATATGCAGGTGATCCGACCACTTGGTGTCTGAGTTTTAATCATATGTGCTATTTATCGAATTTCCCGCAAGTGTGATGCCAGTTTGCGGTCAAGCGCACAAATCATATGAAAAATGAATGCTTATACTGAAGACCGCGCTTCGGTAAAAAGATAATTCTGAATAATTGTAACCTTTAGGTAAAAAAAGTTATACGCGGTGGAAACATTGCCCGGATAGTCTATAGTCACTAAGCATTAAAATTTGCGCCTCATAATAGTTGGGCCGATTGTGGCACCGCACAGGCGTAATACTCAGCAGGAGATAACAATGAAAATTTTCCAACGGTACAACCCACTTCAGGTGGCGAAGTACGTAAAGATCCTGTTCCGTGGACGGTTATACATCAAGGACGTTGGCGCTTTTGAATTTGATAAGGGTAAGATTCTTATCCCAAAAGTGAAGGATAAGCTGCATTTGTCAGTGATGTCCGAAGTTAACCGTCAGGTTATGCGTCTGCAAACAGAGATGGCTTAACCAAAGTGCTATGCAGTAATAAGACGGCTCCTGATTCAGGAGCCGTTGATGTTTCTGGGGGTTACGCGACGCTTTCTTCTTTATCTTTAGCGTCAGGCAGTTTTGGCGAAAGGGCGGTGGCCTTGCTGTCGATCCGGGTCACCAGCAGCTGGTCGATGCGGTAGTTATCGATATCCACCACTTCAAATTTGTAGCCGGCGAATTTCACCGAATCGGTGCGTTTCGGGATCTTACGCAGCATAAACATCATAAAGCCGCCGATGGTTTCGTAGTTGCCCGACTGCGGGAACTCGTCAATATCCAGCACGCGCATGACGTCGTCAATTGGGGTGCCGCCGTCAATCAGCCATGAGTTCTCATCACGGGCGACAATCTGCTCTTCCAGCCCCTGACCGACCAGATCGCCCATCAGCGTGGTCATCACGTCGTTGAGGGTGATGATCCCCACCACCAGCGCGTACTCGTTCATGATCACCGCGAAGTCTTCACCTGCGGTTTTAAAACTTTCCAACGCCTCTGAAAGGGTTAACGTATCCGGCACAATCAGCGTGTTGCGAATTTGTACGCCGCTGTTCAGTGCCAGGCTTTGGTTAGCCAGCACGCGGTTCAGCAGGTCTTTAGAATCGACATAACCGATGATGTGGTCAATATCTTCATTACAGACGAGGAACTTAGAGTGCGGATGTTCCGCCACCTTATTCTTCAGGCTTTGCTCATCTTCGTGGAGATCAAACCAAATCACGTTTTCACGCGGTGTCATTGAAGACGGAACGGTACGGGATTCCAGCTCAAAGACGTTTTCAATCAGCTCGTGTTCCTGTTTACGTAACACGCCCGCCAGCGCACCGGCTTCCACTACCGCGTAGATGTCATCAGAAGTGATGTCATCTTTACGTACCATTGGCAGTTTGAAAATACGGAAGATCATGTTCGCCAGGCCGTTGAAGAACCACACCAGCGGGGTGCATACGTACAGGCAGAAGCGCATCGGGTTGATGATACGCAAAGCTACCGCTTCTGGCGCAATCATACCGATGCGTTTCGGGGTTAAATCCGCAAACAGGATAAACATGCCAGTCACTAACGAGAAAGAGAGAATAAAGCTCAGTTGCTCAGAGAGCTCTGCCGACATATAGCGGGAGAACAGGCTGTGAAAAGCTGGAGAAAATGCCGCATCACCGACGATACCGCCGAGAATCGCCACTGCGTTCAGACCGATTTGGACCACGGTAAAGAACATGCCGGGATTTTCCTGCATATTCAGAACGCGTTGGGCATTTATATTGCCTTCATCAGCCAGCAGTTTAAGTTTGATTTTGCGTGAGGCGGCAAGCGAGATCTCGGACATCGAGAAGAACGCACTTACAGCGATCAAGCAGAGTATGACTAAAATACTGTTTAACATATCTTATCCGACCTTTCAGGCCAGATCCTCGGAAGGGGAAGTTGATTAATTTGTGTGAAATACACATTGAAAGCCGATTCGAAGAAAGTGAACCGGCATTTTCAGTGGCTAGTATAGCGTAAGGTACTGTAAAGTCGCCAGAGGGTTAAAATTCAGACTGCTGATAAATGCAATACTGCCTGATGCGCTATGCCGATCAGGCCTACGCAGTCCTTGCAATATATTGAATTTGGACGATTTTGTAGGCCTGGTAAGGCGTTTACGCCGCATCCGGCATAAACAAAGCGCACTTTATCAACAATCTACATTTGTACCCGTAACGCTATGCTTCCGGTGGCAGACAGACGCCAATTCCGCCAATTCCACAGTAACCATACGGGTTTTTATGCAGATATTGCTGGTGGTCATCTTCGGCATAATAAAACGGTGTGGCGTTAGCGATTTCCGTGGTGATGTGACGATCGTCATCGGCGGCAAGCATCGCCGCCTGAAAACGTTCCAGACTGGCGCGAGCTGCGGCATCCTGTTCTGGGGTCAGCGGATAAATCGCTGAACGATACTGCGTGCCGTGGTCATTGCCCTGACGCATTCCCTGGGCGGGATCGTGATTCTCCCAAAATACCTGTAGCAACTGCTCATAGCTGATGACGGAAGGATCGTAAACAATGCGTACCGCTTCGGCATGACCCGTATCACCGGAGCACACTTCCCGATAAGTCGGATTTGGCGTATAGCCTCCGGTATAGCCTGCGGCGGTGCTGTAAACGCCGGGTAACTGCCAGAACAGACGCTCCACACCCCAGAAACAACCCATCGCAAAAATGGCAATCTCCATTCCGTCAGGTACATTGGTCATTGAGTGGCCGTTGACCGCATGCAGCGTGGCTACGGGCATCGGGGTGTTACGTCCAGGCAGGGCATCGGCGGGGGAAACCAGATGCTTTTTATCAAATAAACTCATGGTGTCGCTCTCCCGAAAATCGGTCATTGGGGTTAAGGTTGTAACAAGAGGCGTATTTGCACACAATAACCACCGTGAATAGGTCTAAAGTAAAACATAAGAAATATTTGGGGTTTAGTCTGCTTTTTAATCCATATTACTGGATTTTTGTTAAGCCGTTTAACGGCGTTCCAGGGGCAGGAAAAAAGGATATTCAGGAGAAAATGTGCGCTATATCCGACAGTTATGCTGTGTAAGCTTACTCTGCTTAAGCGGATCTGCCGTCGCCGCGAACGTCCGTCTACAGGTCGAGGGGTTATCGGGACAGCTGGAAAAGAACGTTCGTGCGCAGCTTTCTACGATTGAAAGTGATGAAGTGACGCCAGACCGTCGCTTTCGCGCACGCGTCGATGATGCCATCCGCGAAGGTCTGAAAGCGCTGGGTTATTACCAGCCGACCATTGAATTTGATCTCCGTCCACCGCCAAAGAAAGGGCGGCAGGTATTGATCGCCAAAGTCACGCCAGGCGTGCCGGTGTTAATTGGCGGCACCGATGTGGTATTGCGCGGCGGCGCGCGGACCGATAAAGACTATTTGAAATTGCTCGATACTCGCCCGGCTATTGGCACGGTGCTAAACCAGGGCGATTATGAAAATTTCAAAAAGTCCTTAACCAGCATTGCGTTGCGTAAAGGTTATTTCGATAGCGAATTTACCAAAGCGCAGCTGGGCATTGCGCTCGGCCTGCATAAAGCCTTCTGGGATATTGATTATAACAGTGGCGAACGTTACCGCTTTGGGCATGTGACCTTTGAAGGATCACAAATCCGCGATGAATACCTGCAAAATCTGGTGCCGTTTAAAGAGGGCGATGAGTACGAATCGAAAGATCTGGCGGAACTGAACCGCCGACTTTCTGCTACCGGCTGGTTTAACTCGGTGGTGGTGGCTCCACAATTTGATAAAGCGCGCGAAACGAAAGTATTACCATTGACGGGCGTGGTTTCGCCGCGAACAGAAAACACCATCGAAACCGGGGTCGGTTACTCTACGGACGTGGGACCGCGCGTGAAAGCGACGTGGAAAAAGCCGTGGATGAACTCTTATGGTCACAGTCTGACCACCAGTACCAGTATTTCCGCGCCGGAACAGACCCTCGACTTCAGCTATAAAATGCCGCTGCTGAAGAATCCACTGGAACAATATTATTTGGTGCAGGGCGGTTTTAAGCGCACTGACCTGAACGATACCGAATCTGACTCCACTACGCTGGTGGCTTCTCGCTACTGGGATCTCTCCAGCGGCTGGCAGCGTGCCATTAACCTGCGCTGGAGCCTCGACCACTTTACCCAGGGTGAAATTACCAACACCACGATGCTGTTTTATCCTGGTGTGATGATTAGCCGCACGCGTTCTCGTGGTGGCCTGATGCCAACCTGGGGCGACTCGCAACGCTACTCTATCGACTACTCCAACACGGCCTGGGGTTCAGATGTCGATTTCTCCGTTTTCCAGGCGCAGAACGTCTGGATCCGCACACTGTACGATCGCCATCGTTTCGTTACACGCGGCACGCTGGGCTGGATTGAAACCGGTGATTTCGACAAAGTACCGCCGGATCTGCGTTTCTTCGCCGGGGGCGATCGCAGTATTCGCGGCTACAAATACAAATCTATCGCCCCGAAATACGCCAACGGTGACCTGAAAGGGGCCTCGAAGTTGATAACCGGATCGCTGGAATACCAGTACAACGTGACCGGAAAATGGTGGGGCGCGGTGTTTGTCGATAGTGGCGAAGCGGTAAGCGATATTCGCCGCAGCGACTTTAAAACCGGTACCGGGGTCGGCGTGCGCTGGGAATCGCCGGTCGGGCCAATCAAACTCGATTTTGCCGTACCGGTCGCGGATAAAGACGAACACGGGTTACAGTTTTACATCGGTCTGGGGCCAGAATTATGAGTTTATGGAAAAAAATCAGCCTCGGCGTGGTTATCGTTATCTTACTGTTGCTGGGATCGGTGGCGTTTCTGGTGGGCACCACCAGCGGCCTGCATCTTGTATTTAAAGCGGCGGATCGCTGGGTGCCAGGACTGGATATTGGCAAGGTCACCGGCGGCTGGCGCGATCTCACCTTGTCTGACGTTCGTTATGAGCAGCCAGGCGTGGCGGTAAAAGCGGGTAATCTGCATCTGGCGGTCGGTCTTGAGTGCCTGTGGAACAGTAGCGTTTGTATTAATGACCTGGCGCTGAAAGACATTCAGGTCAACATCGACAGTAAAAAAATGCCTCCTTCTGAACAGGTTGAAGAAGAGGAAGATAGCGGTCCGCTGGATCTCTCCACGCCGTATCCCATCACCCTGACACGGGTGGCGCTGGACAACGTCAACATCAAGATTGATGACACCACGGTGTCGGTGATGGACTTCACCTCCGGCCTGAACTGGCAGGAGAAAACCCTGACCCTGAAACCGACGTCGCTGAAAGGCCTGCTGATTGCTCTGCCGAAAGTGGCGGAAGTGGCGCAGGAAGAAGTGGTCGAACCGAAAATTGAAAATCCGCAGCCGGAGGAAAAGCCGCTCGGCGAAACGCTGAAAGATCTCTTTTCTCGCCCGGTATTGCCGGAAATGACCGACGTGCATTTGCCGCTTAACCTGAACATTGAAGAGTTTAAGGGCGAGCAGCTGCGCGTGACGGGCGACACGGACATCACCGTGCGCACCATGCTGCTGAAAGTGAGCAGCATTGACGGCAATACTAAACTGGACGCCCTGGATATCGATACCAACCAGGGGATCGTCAACGCCAGCGGCACGGCGCAGCTGTCAGACAACTGGCCGGTGGATATCACCCTCAACAGCACACTGAACGTGGAGCCGTTGAAAGGTGAAAAGGTGAAGCTGAAAGTGGGCGGCGCGCTGCGCGAACAGCTGGAGATAGGCGTTAACCTTTCCGGTCCGGTGGATATGGATTTACGCGCCCAGACGCGACTGGCGGAAGCCGGATTGCCACTCAACGTGGAAGTGAACAGCAAACAGCTTTACTGGCCGTTCACTGGTGAGAAGCAGTATCAGGCGGATGATCTGAAACTGAAACTTACCGGCAAAATGACCGATTACACGCTCTCAATGCGTACGGCAGTGAAGGGACAGGAGATCCCGCCAGCCACCATTACCCTTGATGCCAAAGGTAATGAACAGCAGGTCAATCTCGACAAACTCACCGTCGCGGCGCTGGAAGGGAAAACTGAACTCAAGGCGTTGCTCGACTGGCAGCAGGCCATTAGTTGGCGCGGTGAGCTAACGCTTAATGGCATTAACACCGCCAAAGAGTTCCCGGAGTGGCCGTCGAAACTCAATGGCTTGATTAAAACCCGCGGTAGCCTGTACGGCGGCACCTGGCAGATGGAGGTGCCAGAACTGAAGCTGACCGGTAACGTCAAACAGAACAAAGTGAACGTTGACGGCACGCTGAAAGGCAACAGTTATATGCAGTGGATGATCCCAGGGCTGCATCTGGAACTGGGGCCAAACAGTGCCGAAGTGAAAGGCGAGCTGGGGGTAAAAGATCTCAATCTTGATGCCACCATCAACGCGCCGGGTCTGGATAACGCGCTGCCGGGGCTTGGCGGTACAGCGAAAGGGCTGGTGAAAGTACGCGGCACGGTGGAAGCGCCACAACTACTGGCAGATATCACCGCGCGCGGCCTGCGCTGGCAGGAACTTTCCGTGGCGCAGGTTCGCGTGGAAGGCGATATCAAATCCACCGATCAGATTGCGGGTAAACTCGACGTACGCGTTGAGCAAATTTCGCAGCCGGATGTCAATATCAACCTCGTCACCCTGAATGCCAAAGGCAGCGAAAAGCAGCACGAGCTACAGTTGCGGATTCAGGGCGAGCCTGTCTCCGGGCAGCTTAATCTGGCAGGAAGTTTTGATCGCAAAGAAGAACGCTGGAAGGGAACTCTTAGCAATACCCGCTTCCAGACGCCGGTCGGCCCGTGGTCGCTGACCCGCGATATTGCGCTGGATTACCGCAATAAGGAGCAAAAAATCAGCATCGGGCCACACTGCTGGCTTAACCCGAATGCGGAACTGTGCGTGCCGCAAACTATCGATGCGGGGGCCGAAGGGCGTGCGGTGGTGAATCTCAACCGCTTCGACCTCGCCATGCTGAAACCGTTTATGCCAGAAACCACTCAGGCCAGCGGTATCTTCACGGGTAAAGCGGATGTTGCTTGGGACACCACGAAAGAGGGGCTGCCGCAGGGCAGTATCACCCTTTCGGGGCGTAACGTGCAGGTAACGCAAACCGTCAACGATGCGGCGCTGCCCGTGGCGTTTCAGACACTGAATCTGACGGCGGAATTGCGTAACAACCGTGCCGAATTGGGCTGGACCATCCGCCTGACCAATAACGGCCAGTTTGATGGACAGGTGCAGGTGACCGATCCGCAAGGCCGCCGTAATCTTGGTGGCAACGTCAATATCCGTAACTTCAACCTTGCGATGATAAACCCCATCTTTACCCGTGGGGAAAAAGCAGCGGGGATGGTGAGTGCCAACTTGCGTCTGGGTGGTGATGTGCAAAGCCCGCAGTTGTTTGGTCAGCTTCAGGTTACGGGTGTGGATATCGATGGCAACTTTATGCCGTTTGATATGCAACCGAGCCAGCTTGCGGTCAACTTTAACGGTATGCGCTCGACGCTTGCCGGTACAGTACGGACCCAGCAGGGTGAAATCTACCTGAACGGTGATGCCGACTGGAGCCAAATTGAAAACTGGCGGGCGCGGGTAACGGCGAAAGGCAGTAAAGTGCGGATCACCGTGCCGCCGATGGTACGAATGGATGTATCGCCAGATGTTGTATTCGAGGCTACACCAAACCTGTTTACCCTCGATGGTCGCGTGGATGTCCCTTGGGCGCGCATCGTGGTGCACGATCTGCCGGAAAGCGCAGTAGGCGTCTCCAGCGATGTGGTGATGCTTAACGATAACCTGCAACCGGAAGAGCCGAAAACGGCGTCGATTCCGATTAACAGTAACCTGATTGTCCACGTTGGCAACAATGTGCGCATTGACGCCTTTGGCCTGAAAGCGCGGCTGACGGGCGATCTTAACGTCGTACAGGACAAACAAGGGCTGGGCCTGAACGGGCAGATCAACATCCCTGAAGGGCGCTTCCATGCCTATGGTCAGGATCTGATTGTGCGTAAGGGTGAGTTACTGTTCTCTGGTCCGCCGGATCAACCGTATCTTAATATTGAAGCTATTCGTAACCCGGATGCTACAGAAGACGACGTAATCGCCGGAGTTCGCGTCACTGGTCTGGCGGACGAACCGAAAGCGGAGATCTTCTCTGACCCGGCGATGTCGCAACAAGCTGCATTGTCTTATTTGCTACGTGGACAAGGGCTGGAGAGCGATCAGAGCGACAGTGCGGCAATGACCTCGATGCTGATTGGTCTGGGGGTTGCGCAAAGTGGCCAGATTGTGGGTAAAATCGGCGAGACGTTTGGCGTAAGCAATTTAGCGCTCGACACCCAGGGAGTAGGCGACTCCTCCCAGGTAGTGGTCAGCGGCTATGTATTGCCAGGTCTGCAAGTGAAATACGGCGTGGGTATATTTGACTCTATAGCAACACTCACGTTACGTTATCGCCTGATGCCTAAGCTATATCTGGAAGCCGTGTCTGGTGTAGACCAGGCACTGGATTTGCTCTATCAGTTCGAGTTTTAGCAATGCGAATATTTGTCTACGGCAGTTTACGCCACAAACAAGGCAACAGTCACTGGATGACCAATGCCCAGTTACTGGGCGATTTCAGTATCGATAACTACCAGTTGTATAGCCTGGGCCACTATCCAGGCGCAGTTCCGGGGAACGGAACGGTACACGGTGAAGTTTATCGTATTGACAACGCCACGCTGGCCGAACTTGATGCCTTGCGCACCAGGGGCGGTGAATACGCGCGCCAGTTGATTCAGACGCCGTACGGGAGTGCATGGATGTACGTTTATCAACGACCCGTCGATGGATTAAAGCTAATTGAAAGCGGCGACTGGTTAGACAGGGATAAGTAATAATAAAAGCACGCCACCTTCGGGTGGCGTTGTTTTATGCGATGTATCTCGCGATTTTTTTTTGTAACTTTTCCATCTTTTGCTTTTCTCTCCGAGCCGCTTTCCATATCTGCAATCGCATACAAAACTCTGCTGGCGTTCACAAATGTGCAGGGGTAAAACGGGGGCACGCTTTGAACGGTGAGTATGAGTGAGGTCGGCTAACTTCCAGCAAGTGGCTATGAACAGCAAAATGGTGGTCGGGTTTGCTTGTTCTTACCGTTCAAGCCTTGCAACCGCTGAGAATAATGATGGTGGAATAGAGAGTTTATTTATCGCGGGCATAAAAAAACCCTTACTAACCGAAGCCCGGCGTTCAGGGTTATTGCGCTAGAAGAACTTATTTATTCTTTGCGCGCTCGAAGGAAGCAACGATTTCAGCTTTAGCGGCTTCTGCGTTTTCCCAACCTTCAACTTTCACCCACTTGCCTTTTTCGAGGTCTTTGTAGTGCTCGAAGAAGTGAGCGATTTGCGCTTTCAGCAGTTCAGGCAGATCGTTTACGTCTTTAATGTGATCGTATTCTTTGCTCAGCTTGCTGTGCGGAACCGCAACCAGTTTCGCATCTTCACCGGCTTCGTCGGTCATTTTCAGAACGCCAACCGGACGGCAACGGATCACAGAACCAGGCTGCAGCGGGTACGGAGTCGGGACCAGTACGTCAACCGGGTCACCGTCCAGAGACAGGGTGTGGTTGATGTAACCGTAGTTGCACGGATAGAACATCGCGGTGGACATGAAGCGGTCAACGAACAGTGCGCCGCTCTCTTTGTCGATTTCGTATTTGATCGGATCTGCGTTAGCCGGGATCTCAATAACAACGTAGATGTCTTCCGGCAGATCTTTACCCGCAGGGACGTTGAGTAAGCTCATGTCTGTTTCCTTTAAAAATATGTGGCAAACAAGTGCCGAGTATTATAGCCAACTCGCGCCGAATGTCTTTGCTTGTTTTCGTCTTCATTTTCCTTTTTCGCCAGTTTTAAGACGGTATACAGAGCAGGAAAATCCATAACCGTAGCCGCATTTTTCATAGTGAGATGAAAGCGATTACAAACTTGTGATTAACGTTTTATTTACTTTTTTGAAGTGTGATGTAACGCAATCCGTTACATAACGAATTGTCTATAGTTTTTTCGCGAACATCTTTTCACCAATAATAATTACCCCGACGAGGACAACCCTATGTGGAAACGCTTACTTGTAGTCTCTGCAGTCTCGGCAGCCATGTCGTCTATGGCGTTGGCCGCTCCATTAACCGTAGGATTTTCGCAGGTCGGATCGGAATCCGGCTGGCGCGCCGCAGAAACCAATGTGGCGAAAAGTGAGGCCGAAAAACGCGGAATTACGTTGAAAATTGCCGATGGTCAGCAAAAGCAGGAAAACCAGATTAAAGCGGTACGTTCCTTCGTTGCACAAGGGGTGGATGCGATCTTTATCGCTCCAGTGGTTGCGACGGGTTGGGAACCGGTATTAAAAGAGGCGAAAGATGCCGAAATCCCGGTCTTCTTGCTCGACCGTTCCATCGATGTGAAAGACAAATCTCTCTATATGACCACCGTTACTGCCGACAACATCCTCGAAGGTAAGTTGATCGGTGACTGGCTGGTAAAAGAAGTGAATGGCAAACCATGCAACGTGGTGGAGCTGCAGGGCACCGTTGGGGCCAGCGTCGCCATTGACCGTAAGAAAGGCTTTGCCGAAGCCATTAAGAATGCGCCAAATATCAAAATTATCCGCTCGCAGTCAGGTGACTTCACCCGCAGTAAAGGCAAAGAAGTCATGGAGAGCTTTATCAAAGCGGAAAACAACGGCAAAAACATCTGCATGGTTTACGCCCATAACGACGACATGGTGATTGGTGCAATTCAGGCAATTAAAGAAGCGGGCCTGAAACCGGGCAAAGATATCCTCACGGGTTCCATTGACGGTGTACCGGACATCTACAAAGCGATGATGGATGGCGAAGCGAACACCAGTGTTGAACTGACGCCGAACATGGCGGGACCCGCTTTCGATGCGCTGGAGAAATACAAAAAAGACGGCACCATGCCTGAAAAGCTGACGTTAACCAAATCCACCCTTTACCTGCCTGATACCGCAAAAGAAGAGTTAGAGAAGAAGAAAAATATGGGGTATTGAGGGTTGCTATGCCTGATGCCGATTCGTAGGCCGGATAAGGCGCTCGCGCCGCATCCGGCGATGGTGCACTGAAGCCTGATTCGACGCTTACCGCGTCTTATCATGCCTACTGGGAGCACGCTTTACACCGGGGGAAACCATGACGACCGACCAACACCAGGAGATCCTCCGCACCGAAGGATTAAGTAAATTTTTCCCCGGCGTCAAAGCGTTAGACAACGTTGATTTCAGCCTGCGCCGTGGCGAAATCATGGCGCTGCTTGGTGAAAACGGGGCGGGAAAATCAACGCTAATCAAAGCATTAACTGGTGTATACCACGCCGATCGCGGCACCATCTGGCTGGAAGGCCAGGCTATCTCACCGAAAAATACCGCCCATGCACAACAACTCGGTATCGGCACCGTCTATCAGGAAGTCAACCTGCTACCCAATATGTCGGTTGCTGATAATCTATTCATAGGTCGCGAACCCAAACGTTTCGGCCTTCTACGCCGTAAAGAGATGGAAAAGCGCGCCACCGAACTGATGGCATCTTACGGTTTCTCCCTCGACGTGCGCGAACCGCTTAACCGTTTTTCGGTGGCGATGCAGCAAATCGTCGCCATTTGCCGGGCTATCGATCTCTCCGCCAAAGTGCTGATCCTCGATGAACCCACCGCCAGCCTCGACACCCAGGAAGTGGAGCTATTATTTGGCCTGATGCGTCAGTTGCGCGATCGCGGCGTCAGCCTGATCTTTGTCACTCACTTTCTCGATCAGGTCTATCAGGTCAGCGATCGGATCACCGTCTTACGCAACGGCAGTTTCGTAGGCTGTCGGGAAACGCGCGAGCTACCGCAGATCGAACTGGTAAAAATGATGCTGGGGCGCGAGCTGGATACCCACGCGCTACAGCGTGCCGGGCGAACATTGTTGAGCGACAAACCCGTTGCCGCGTTCAAAAATTACGGCAAAAAAGGAACGATAGCACCGTTTGATCTCGAAGTGCGCCCCGGCGAGATCGTCGGTCTGGCTGGCTTGCTGGGATCCGGACGTACCGAAACCGCCGAAGTGATCTTCGGTATCAAACCTGCTGACAGCGGCACGGCGTTGATCAAAGGCAAACCGCAAACCCTGCGATCGCCACATCAGGCTTCAGTACTGGGCATCGGATTCTGCCCGGAAGACAGGAAAACAGATGGCATCATCGCCGCTGCCTCGGTGCGGGAAAATATCATCCTCGCTCTCCAGGCCCAGCGCGGCTGGCTACGACCCATTTCCCGCAAAGAGCAGCAAGAGATTGCCGAACGCTTTATCCGCCAGCTTGGCATTCGCACACCTTCAACTGAACAACCGATTGAATTTCTCTCCGGTGGCAATCAGCAAAAAGTGCTGCTTTCACGTTGGCTACTGACCCGACCGCAATTTCTGATCCTTGATGAGCCAACCCGTGGCATTGATGTTGGTGCCCACGCCGAGATCATCCGCCTGATTGAAACGCTGTGTGCTGACGGTCTGGCGCTGCTGGTGATCTCCTCCGAACTGGAAGAGCTGGTGGGCTATGCCGACCGGGTGATCATCATGCGCGATCGCAAACAGGTGGCGGAGATCCCGCTGGCACAGCTTTCCGTTCCGGCGATCATGAACGCCATTGCGGCGTAAGGAGAACAGTGTGATGCCTCAATCTCTCCCTGACACTACGCCGCCAAAAAGGCGTTTTCACTGGCCGACGGGGATGCCGCAGCTGGCGGCACTGTTGCTGGTGCTGCTGGTCGATAGCCTGGTAGCCCCGCATTTCTGGCAGGTGGTGCTTCAGGATGGGCGTTTGTTCGGTAGCCCTATCGACATTCTTAACCGTGCAGCTCCCGTTGCGTTACTGGCGATTGGTATGACGCTGGTGATCGCCACCGGTGGTATCGATCTCTCTGTGGGGGCGGTGATGGCTATCGCCGGAGCCACAACGGCTGCGATGACGGTCGCGGGATTCAGCCTGCCGATTGTTTTGTTAAGCGCCCTAGGCACCGGCATCCTGGCGGGATTGTGGAACGGCATACTGGTAGCGATCCTCAAAATTCAGCCGTTTGTCGCCACCCTGATCCTGATGGTCGCCGGGCGCGGCGTGGCGCAACTGATCACCGCCGGGCAGATCGTCACGTTTAACTCGCCGGATCTCTCATGGTTTGGCAGCGGATCGCTGTTGTTCCTGCCAACGCCGGTCATTATCGCGGTGCTGACGCTTCTCCTGTTCTGGCTGTTGACCCGCAAAACGGCGCTGGGGATGTTTATCGAAGCCGTTGGTATCAACATTCGGGCGGCAAAAAATGCCGGGGTAAACACGCGAATCATCGTCATGCTCACCTACGTGTTGAGCGGGCTATGTGCGGCGATTGCGGGCATTATCGTGGCGGCGGATATTCGCGGTGCCGATGCCAACAACGCCGGATTATGGCTGGAGCTGGACGCCATTCTCGCGGTGGTGATTGGCGGCGGATCGCTGATGGGCGGGCGCTTTAACCTGCTGCTCTCGGTAGTGGGGGCGCTGATTATTCAGGGGATGAACACCGGAATTTTGCTTTCGGGCTTTCCGCCGGAGATGAACCAGGTGGTGAAAGCGGTGGTGGTGCTTTGTGTGCTGATTGTTCAGTCGCAACGCTTTATCAGTCTGATTAAAGGAGTACGTAGCCATGATAAAACGTAACTTGCCGCTGATGATCACCATCGGCGTCTTTGTGCTGGGCTATCTCTACTGCCTGACCCAGTTTCCCGGTTTTGCTTCCACAAGGGTGATCTGCAATATCCTGACCGATAACGCCTTTCTTGGGATAATCGCCGTTGGCATGACCTTTGTGATCCTCTCTGGCGGTATCGATCTCTCCGTCGGTTCGGTGATCGCCTTTACTGGCGTGTTTCTGGCAAAAGTGGTTGGCGATTTCGGCCTCTCGCCGCTGCTGGCGTTTCCGCTAGTGCTGGTGATGGGCTGTGCCTTCGGCGCATTTATGGGGCTTCTGATCGACGCCCTGAAGATCCCGGCATTTATCATTACGCTTGCGGGGATGTTCTTTTTGCGCGGCGTCAGCTATCTCGTTTCGGAAGAGTCGATTCCGATAAACCATCCCATTTATGACACGCTCTCAAGCCTTGCGTGGAAAATCCCTGGCGGCGGTCGCTTAAGTGCGATGGGACTGCTGATGTTGGCGGTGGTGGTTATCGGCATATTCCTCGCGCATCGTACCCGTTTTGGTAATCAGGTATACGCCATTGGCGGCAACGCAACGTCGGCGAATCTGATGGGGATTTCCACTCGCAGCACCACTATTCGCATTTATATGCTCTCCACCGGACTGGCAACGCTGGCGGGGATTGTCTTCTCGATTTATACCCAGGCCGGATATGCGCTGGCGGGCGTAGGTGTGGAACTGGATGCTATCGCCTCAGTGGTAATTGGCGGTACGCTTTTGAGCGGTGGCGTTGGAACGGTATTAGGGACGCTTTTTGGCGTGGCGATTCAGGGACTGATTCAGACTTACATAAACTTTGATGGCACGCTGAGTTCCTGGTGGACGAAAATCGCCATCGGTATTTTGTTGTTTATTTTTATAGCATTACAGCGTGGATTAACGGTGCTGTGGGAGAATCGTCAGAGTTCGCCAGTGACAAGAGTCAACATTGCGCAGCAATAAAAACGCCTCTCCGTGTGGAGAGGCGCAGGAGATTACGCGTCCGGGAACTCACGGATAAAGCGTTCGACATCTTCAACCATATGGTCGTTGCCGACAAAGAACGAACGGCGCTGGTGCAGGGTTTCCGGGATAATATCCAGAATACGCTCTTTGCCATCGCTCGCTTTACCGCCCGCTTGTTCCGCCAGGAATGCCATCGGGTTGCACTCATACAGTAAACGCAGTTTACCGTCCGGGTGGCTGGCGGTGCTTGGGTAGAGATAAATACCGCCTTTCAGCAGGTTACGGTGGAAATCCGCAACCAGTGAACCGATATAACGTGAGGTATACGGGCGGTTGGTGGATTTATCTTCTTCCTGGCAGAATTTAATGTACCTCTTCACCCCGTTCGGAAACTTAATGTAGTTTCCTTCGTTGATGGAGTAGGTTTTGCCTTTCTCCGGGAAGCGCATCCGTTCCTGGCACAGGCAGAAAACGCCCAGCGAAGGATCGTAAGTAAAGGCGTGAACACCGCATCCGGTGGTGTAAACCAGCATGGTAGAGGAGCCGTATACCACGTAACCTGCCGCAACCTGTTTGTTACCAGGCTGGAGGAAATCTTCTTCCGTTACCGGCGTGCCAACAGGCGTAACGCGGCGGTAGATGGAGAAAATGGTACCGACAGAGACGTTAACATCGATGTTGGACGAGCCATCCAGGGGGTCCATCAGCACCACGTATTTTGCGTGTTCACAGCCTTCAAAGACGACAATCTCATCTTCTTCTTCAGAGGCAATCCCCGCAACGATATCGCGTGCTTTCAGTGCGGCTTTCAGTTTTTCATTAGCGAACAAGTCGAGTTTCTGCTGAACCTCGCCCTGCACGTTCTCAGCACCGCTGGCACCCAGGATATCAACCAGTCCTGCTTTGTTGATATCGCGATGGATAATCTTGGCGCCCAGTTTTATTGCCGACAGCAAAGCAGTGAGCTCACCGGTAGCATGAGAAAACTCGTGCTGCTTTTCGACAATAAATTCACCTAACGTTTTCATAAAACTTTCCCTGCAATGTTTATGGAGTAAAGCGACCGCAACAATCTTAACAAATAATCTCAATGTTGCGCTCAGGTGAATCGCGCCAGCAAATTGCGGATTATCCTGAAATGCATTTCTCACTTGCCCGACATATGCGTAAAATGAGCGGCAGATTAAAAAAGGATAGTGACGTATGCGCATTCATATTTTAGGAATTTGTGGCACATTTATGGGCGGTCTGGCGATGCTGGCGCGCCAGTTAGGCCATGAAGTAACGGGTTCGGACGCCAATGTGTATCCGCCGATGAGCACCTTACTTGAGAAGCAAGGCATTGAGCTGATTCAGGGTTACGATGCCAGCCAGCTCGAGCCGCAGCCGGATCTGGTGATTATTGGCAACGCCATGACCCGTGGAAATCCGTGTGTGGAAGCGGTACTGGAAAAAAACATCCCTTATATGTCAGGTCCACAGTGGCTGCACGATTTTGTGCTGCGCGACCGCTGGGTGCTGGCCGTTGCCGGTACACACGGCAAAACCACCACCGCGGGAATGGCGACCTGGATTCTGGAACAGTGTGGTTACAAACCGGGATTTGTGATCGGCGGTGTGCCGGGGAACTTTGAGGTTTCGGCGCGTCTGGGCGAAAGCGACTTCTTTGTTATCGAAGCGGATGAGTACGACTGCGCCTTCTTCGACAAACGCTCTAAATTTGTCCATTACTGCCCGCGTACGCTGATCCTCAACAACCTTGAGTTCGATCACGCCGATATCTTTGACGACCTGAAAGCGATCCAGAAACAGTTCCACCATCTGGTGCGTATCGTTCCGGGGCAGGGCCGTATTATCTGGCCGGAAAATGACATCAACCTGAAACAGACCATGGCGATGGGCTGCTGGAGCGAGCAGGAGCTGGTGGGTGAGCAGGGTCACTGGCAGGCGAAAAAGCTGACCACCGATGCTTCCGAATGGGAAGTTTTGCTGGATGGCGAAAAAGTGGGCGAAGTGAAATGGTCGCTGGTAGGCGAACATAATATGCACAATGGCCTGATGGCGATTGCAGCGGCTCGCCATGTTGGTGTAGCGCCGGTAGATGCCGCTAACGCGCTGGGTTCGTTTATTAATGCTCGTCGCCGTCTGGAGTTGCGTGGTGAAGCGAATGGCGTCACGGTATATGACGATTTTGCCCATCACCCGACGGCGATTCTGGCAACGCTGGCGGCGCTGCGTGGCAAAGTTGGTGGTACGGCGCGCATTATTGCTGTGCTGGAACCGCGCTCGAATACCATGAAAATGGGGATCTGCAAAGACGATCTGGCACCTTCATTAGGTCGTGCCGATGAAGTCTTCCTGCTGCAACCGGCGCATATTCCGTGGCAGGTGGCAGAAGTGGCAGAAGCCTGCGTTCAGCCTGCACACTGGAGTGGCGATGTGGATACGCTGGCAGATATGGTGGTGAAAACCGCTCAGCCTGGCGACCATATTCTGGTGATGAGCAACGGCGGTTTTGGTGGGATCCATCAGAAACTGCTGGATGGTCTGGCGAAGAAGGCGGAAGCTGCGCAGTAATTCGGCCTCAGCCTGATATAGTGTGCGTAGGCCGGATAAGGCGTTCACGCCGCATCCGGCATTTGAGCATAGTGCCTGATGCGACGCTTGATGCGTCTTATCAGGCCTACAGGTGCACCGCATCCGGCAAACCATACTCACATCAACAACGAAAATTACCCTTCATTCTCCGCCAGTTTGCGCAGATACTGGAAAATCTGGCGTGCGGATTTCGGCGGCTTATTCCCTTCTTTCTCTTTCTTCGCGTTGCGGATCAGAGTACGCAGTTGCTGACGATCGGCATCAGGCCACAGATTCAATACTTCAGCGATGGCGTCATCACCCTGGTCGATCAGACGATCGCGCAGATTTTCCAGTTTATGGAACAGCACCACCTGCTGGTTGTGACGGTTTTTTAGCTTATCCAGCGCCTGACGAATAGGCTCTACGTCGCGCTGGCGCAGCATCTTACCGATAAGCTGCAACTGGCGGCGGCGACCTTCCATCTTAATACGCTGGGCGAGCTCAATAGCCGCGCGCAGATCCGCATCTAACGGGATCTTATCCAGCGCGTTTTTCCCCAGATCAACAATTTCCGCGCCAAGGCGTTTTAGCTCCTCGGCATCACGTTTAATTTCACTTTTACTGACCCAGATAATTTCATCGTCTTCGTCTTCGATGTCATCACCGGGAACGTCGTCGAGCCAGTCTTCGGGCTGCTTAGTCATCTCAGGCTCCTTAAAAAAAGAGGCTAATGTTACCAGTTAAGATGCGCACTGAAAAACGGTTCTCTGTTAGACTTCAGAGAAACTCTCTACATTATGGCACTTGCAATGAAAGTAATCTCTCAAGTTGAAGCGCAGCGCAAGATTCTGGAAGAAGCAGTTTCCACTGCGCTGGAGTTGGCCTCAGGCAAATCGGACGGTGCGGAAGTTGCCGTCAGCAAGACCACCGGCATTAGCGTAAGCACGCGTTATGGTGAAGTGGAGAATGTTGAATTCAATAGCGATGGCGCGCTGGGGATCACTGTTTATCACCAGAACCGCAAAGGTAGCGCATCATCCACCGATTTAAGCCCGCAGGCCATTGCCCGTACTGTACAGGCGGCGCTGGATATTGCCCGTTATACCTCGCCAGATCCCTGTGCCGGCCTGGCAGACAAAGAGCTGCTGGCCTTTGACGCACCAGATCTCGACTTGTTCCACCCTGCGGAAGTTTCCCCGGATGAAGCCATTGAACTGGCGGCCCGCGCAGAACAGGCAGCATTACAGGCGGATAAACGTATCACCAATACCGAAGGTGGCAGCTTTAACAGCCACTACGGTGTCAAAGTTTTTGGCAACAGCCACGGCATGTTGCAGGGTTACTGCTCAACGCGTCATTCGCTCTCCAGCTGTGTAATTGCCGAAGAAAATGGCGATATGGAGCGTGATTACGCCTACACCATTGGGCGCGCGATGAGCGATCTGCAAACGCCAGAGTGGGTTGGGGCCGACTGTGCTCGCCGTACTTTATCGCGCCTGTCACCGCGTAAACTCTCCACCATGAAAGCGCCAGTCATTTTTGCCAATGAAGTGGCAACTGGGCTTTTTGGGCATCTGGTGGGGGCGATAGCGGGTGGATCGGTTTATCGTAAATCTACCTTCCTGCTGGATTCGCTGGGTAAACAAATTCTGCCGGACTGGCTGACCATTGAAGAGCATCCGCATCTGCTGAAAGGGCTGGCGTCGACGCCATTCGACAGCGAAGGTGTGCGCACCGAGCGTCGCGATATTATTAAAGATGGCATCCTGACTCAGTGGCTGCTGACCAGCTATTCGGCGCGAAAACTGGGGCTGAAAAGCACCGGACATGCGGGCGGTATTCACAACTGGCGGATTGCCGGACAAGGGCTAAGCTTCGAACAAATGCTCAAAGAGATGGGCACCGGGCTGGTGGTGACGGAGCTGATGGGCCAGGGCGTGAGTGCCATTACCGGTGATTATTCCCGTGGTGCTGCGGGCTTCTGGGTAGAGAATGGCGAAATTCAGTATCCCGTTAGTGAAATCACCATCGCAGGTAATTTAAAAGATATGTGGCGCAATATTGTCACCGTCGGTAACGATATTGAAACACGCAGTAATATACAGTGTGGTTCAGTGCTGTTGCCGGAGATGAAAATCGCCGGGCAGTAAAAAAACTGGCGCGACCTGCCGCGCCAAATCTTCATAATAAAAAAGGAAGTGAGCAATGCGTAAAAGCCTGTTAGCTATTCTTGCAGTCTCCTCGTTGGTATTCAGTTCTGCGTCGTTTGCCGCTGATCTTGAAGACAATATGGAAACCCTCAACGACAATTTAAAAGTGATCGAAAAAGCGGATAACGCGGCGCAAGTCAAAGACGCGTTAACGAAGATGCGCGCCGCAGCGCTGGATGCGCAAAAAGCAACGCCGCCGAAGCTCGAAGATAAATCACCGGACAGCCCGGAAATGAAAGATTTCCGCCACGGTTTCGACATTCTGGTCGGTCAGATTGACGACGCGCTGAAGCTGGCAAATGAAGGTAAAGTAAAAGAAGCGCAGGCTGCTGCAGAGCAACTGAAAACGACCCGCAACGCCTATCACCAGAAGTATCGTTAATTCCTCATTTCCCTGTTGCCTGCACTCAGGTAACAGGGAACTTATCATCGCAAATGATGCACCACCTGATTGCTGCTGCCGCGCCAGATCAGGGAAGGGTCTTTTAAATCCTGCACAAATTTGCCGTCGACCAGCACGTTAATCAAATCAACAACCTGCATTTGCGCAGCGTTGAGTTCGTCGAGTTTATAGCCTGTCCACACCCAGATGTCTTTACCCGGACACTCGGCGCGGATGCGTTTTACCAGTTTCAGAATATCCGGCACGTTTTGCGGATGCAGCGGATCGCCGCCGGAGAGGGAAATCCCCTGGCGTTTGATACGAGTGTCATTCAGATCTTTAATGATCTTGTCTTCCATTGCTTTGGTAAATGGCTGACCAGAATTTACCCGCCATGTGCTTTTGTTATAGCAACCGGGGCATTCATGAACACACCCGGAGACAAACAGGGTGCAGCGAGTGCCGGGGCCGTTGACGATGTCGACAGGATAGTACTGATGATAATTCATTATTTCGCTTGGCTTATCAGTCCGCGTGTAGGCTGCATCCGGTAATCAATGCCTGATGCGACGCTGTCGCGTCTTATCAGGCCTACAGCCGTTGCCAAATGTAGGCCGGATAAGGCGTTTACGCCGCATCCGGCATTTGCTTAGCGCAGAGTGAAGATTAACCTATCTGCCCATTCCCCAAATGTTTAACGCGGCGCTTAACTTCTTCCTGCTTACCAGCGTTAAACGGACGTGCATCCGGGCTACCTAAATATCCGCACACGCGGCGAGTTACCGACACACGGGAGGCGTCATGGTTACCACATTTCGGGCAAGTGAAGCCTTTGCTGGTGCACTCGAACTCACCGGTAAAGCCACACTCGTAGCACTCATCAATCGGTGTATTGGTGCCGTAATACGGTACATGCTGATAGCTGTAATCCCAGACATCTTCCAGCGCTTTCAGGTTGTGCTGAATGTTTGGATACTCGCCGTAGCAAATGAAACCACCGTTCGCCAGCGGCGGGTAAGGCGCTTCAAAGTCGATCTTGTCGTACGGGTTCACCTTCTTCTCCACATCAAGGTGGAAACTGTTGGTGTAGTAACCTTTATCGGTCACGCCCGGCACCACGCCAAACTCAGCAGTATCGAGACGGCAGAAGCGGTCGCACAGGTTTTCACTCGGCGTGCTGTAGAGACTGAAACCATAACCCGTTTCTTCTTTCCACTGATCCACTGCCTGACGCAGACGTTCAACAATGGCGATACCTTTCGCGCGAAGCTGCTCGTTGTCGTAAACATGCTCGCCGCCGAACAGCGCGTTAATGGTTTCGTGGATGCCGATGTAACCCAGCGAAATAGACGCACGACCGTTTTTGAAGATTTCAGAAACATCATCGTCAGCATTCAGACGTACGCCACAAGCACCTTCCATATAGAGGATCGGGGCGACGCGCGCTTTCACGCCTTCGAGACGAGCGATACGGGTCATCAGTGCCTTACGTGCCAGCACCAGACGTTCATCCAGCAGCTTCCAGAAGGTGGCTTCATCGCCTTTTGCTTCCAGAGCAATACGCGGCAGGTTCAGGCTGATCACGCCGAGGTTGTTACGACCATCGTGGATCTGCTCGCCGTTTTCATTTTCCCACACGCCGAGGAAGCTGCGGCAGCCCATCGGGGTTTTAAACGAACCGGTGACTTTCACTACCTGATCGTAGTTCAGGATATCCGGATACATGCGCTTGCTTGCGCACTCCAGCGCCAGCTGTTTGATGTCGTAGTTCGGATCGCCTTTTTTATGGTTCAGGCCATCGCGAATCGCAAACACCAGTTTCGGGAACACCGCAGTTTTACGGTTTTTACCGAGGCCTGCGATACGGTTACGCAGGATCGATTCCTGAATCAGGCGCGATTCCCAGCTGGTGCCCAGACCAAAACCAAAGGTTACAAACGGCGTCTGACCGTTGGCGGTGTGCAGGGTGTTTACTTCGTACTCCAGCGACTGGAAGGCATCGTAGCACTCTTTGATGGTACGAGAGTTAGCGTAGCCTTCGGCGTCCGGGATGTTCCACTCTTCTGCGGTCATGCGATGTTTGTTGTAGCTGGCGGTAACAAACGGCGCCAGCACTTCATCGATACGGTTAATGGTGGTGCCGCCATAAATATGGCTGGCGACCTGAGCAATAATCTGCGCAGTTACCGCGGTTGCCGTAGAGATCGACTTCGGCGGTTCAATCTCGGCGTTCCCCATTTTAAAGCCCTGGGTCAGCATGCCTTTCAGGTCGATCAACATGCAGTTGAACATCGGGAAGAACGGCGAGTAATCGAGATCGTGATAGTGAATATCGCCACGCTCATGTGCCTGCACCACGTCACGCGGCAGCAGGTGCTGGCGTGCATAGTGTTTAGCCACGATCCCGGCCAGCAGGTCGCGCTGGGTTGGAATCACCTTGCTGTCTTTGTTGGCGTTTTCGTTGAGTAACGAGGCGTTGGTCTGCTCGACCAGACCACGGATCTCCTGGTTCAGGCGACCGCGTTTTTCACGTTCAATGTCGCGATCGTGACGGTACTCGATGTAAGCACGAGCCAGTTGTTTGTATGGACCCGACATCAGCTGGTTTTCAACTGCGGTCTGGATCTCGTTGATATCCACCTGGTTGCGGCCCTGCATCTGCTCGCTGACAACCGCGGCAACAGTGGCGCAATAATCGGCATCATCGACTTCCGCTGCTTTAGCTGCACGCAGAATCGCTTCTTTGATGCGCTCTGATTTAAACGGCACTTTGCAGCCGTCTCGTTTCATCACATGCGGTGTCATGATCGCTCCATATTTTTAAGAACAGGTTATCCACAGAAATTGGGAAAGGCGTTTTCCGGTTTTTTCGTTTCGTTTTCCGGTGCTTTCCGCAATCGCCATCCGCTTATCCACAACGCCGCACCTTTTTCGTGGGGAGCTGTAGTAGCAATTATAGTCGATTAATACAACATATTGGGTTGGGACGCATTTTAAAGTCTATATATAGTGCTTTGCATCAAGGATGTTTTAACTTTTTTTGATGTAGCTCAAAGTAAAAAGCAGAGCGTACGGATGACGGGCGCTACAGCGATATGTAAATTTTTTAATGAATTTTCTGGTTGAAAAATCAACAAAAACAACATACTGACAGACAAAACCCCGGAATGACCGGCATTACCGGGGCTTAGGGAAGATTTACTTCTGTAACCACCAGACAGCCTCAAAAGGCCGTAAAGTCATGGCACAGGGTTGTGGTGAGGCTTCTTCGTAGTTATGCATCACAAGTTGCCAGTTGCCGCGCATTTTCCCTGGCTGCCAGGGTTGGATCTCACGGCTAAGGTTGGCAATGACCAGCAAGGTTTGCCCCTTCCATTCACGGCGATAGCACCACAATACAGGGCTGTTTGGCAGCAGATCCTGGTAATTGCCCCATGTCAGGATGGCTTCTTGCTTACGCAGTGCGATTAACTTTTGGTAGGTGTAAAACACCGAGGAATCATCGGCCAGCGCGGCTTCTACGTTGATTTGTTGATAGTTATCGCCCAGGCCAATCCACGGTTCGCCAGCCGTAAACCCGGCATTATCGCCGTTGCTCCATTGCATGGGCGTGCGACTGTTGTCACGGGATTTACTGGCGAGGATTGCCAATAACTCGTCGGCATCACGCCCATCGTTGCGCAGCTCGGCAAACATATTGAGGCTCTCCACGTCGCGATAGTCAGTAATGCGCGTGAAATGCGGGTTGGTCATGCCAATCTCTTCGCCCTGGTAGATATACGGCGTTCCCTGCATGCCATGCAGCACCATCGCCAGCATTTTTGCCGCAGGCACGCGGTATTCACCTTCATCACCAAAGCGAGAAACAATGCGCGGCTGATCGTGGTTACACCAGAACAAGGCATTCCATGCTACGTTGTGCATTCCTTGTTGCCAGTGGCGGAACAATGTTTTCAACGCCACAAAGTCAGGTTTAGCCAGCGTCCATTTTTCACCACCGGGATAATCGACCTTCAGGTGATGAAAATTAAAGGTCATCGATAATTCACTGCCTGTCAGTGCCGCGTATCGCTGGCAATGCTCAAGGCTGGTGGAGGACATTTCACCTACGGTCATTAACCCGCGTGGCGTAAACACATCGCGGTTCATCTCGTGCAAAAACTCGTGTGCTCGTGGCCCGTCGGTGTAGAAGCGACGCCCGTCGCCGTCCAGGTCTTCAGGGAAACGCGGGTCTTTGGAGATCAGATTCACCACATCCAGGCGCAACCCGTCGACCCCACGATCGGCCCAGAACTCACAGACTTTTTTCAGCTCTGCGCGTACCGCTGGATTCTCCCAGTTGAGATCCGCCTGTTCTGGTGCAAAGAGATGCAAATAGTACTGTTCGCTTTCCGCATGCCAGCGCCACGCACTACCGCCAAATTTTGAACGCCAGTTGTTCGGTGGCGTTTCTGGTTCGCCATCGCGCCAGATATAAAACTGGCGGTAAGGGCTTTCTTTGTTCAGCGCCTCGCGAAACCAGGCATGTTGGGTAGAGGTATGGTTAAACACCATATCGAGAATGATACGAATCCCGCGCGATTTTGCCTGCGTCACCAGTTCGTCAAAATCGTCCAGCGTGCCGTAGGTGGGATCAATCGCCGTATAGTTCGCTACATCGTAACCGTTATCGACCTGCGGAGAGACATAAAAGGGGGTTAGCCAGATGGCATCAACGCCCAGTTTATGCAGATAGTCCAGGCGTTGGATAACGCCACGTAAATCGCCGGTGCCGCTACCCGTGGTGTCCTGAAAACTCTTTGGATAAATCTGGTAGATAACGCCGTTTTGCCACCAGTGGGGAAGATTAGTCATTACGTTATTCCTGCAAATGCGAGGGGGCGCAATTGCGCCCCGAAGAAAATTAAACAATGTCCAGCGTGCCCAGGCGGTATTTCCGCTGATAGATAAACGAGGTGAGTACAATCGGGATGATGATGGCGATAGCCATTGCCAGCGCAAACACCTGCCAGTAGCTCGGTTGAATCGAGAGAATTCCCGGCAGGCCGCCTACGCCGATGCCATTCGCCATAACGCCGTTCAGGCCACATAGCAATCCTGCCAGACCAGAACCAATCATCGCGCACAGCATCGGGAAGCGATATTTCAGGTTGATGCCGTACATTGCAGGCTCAGTGACCCCAAGCCAGGCGGAGATAGCGGCAGGAACGGAGATCTCGCGTTCATTGTGCTTGCGGCTGGAAATGATAATGCCTATCACGGCGGAGCCCTGAGCGATATTCGACAGCGCAATCAGCGGCCACACTGGCGTACCACCCATGCTTTGAATCATCTGCAAATCAATAGCAAGCGTGGTCTGGTGTACCCCGGTGATCACCAGCGGGGCGTACAGGAAGCCAAACAATGCCGCGCCAATCGGAGCAAAGCTGCCGGTCATCAGGTGACGTACCGCAAAGGCAACGCCATCGCCAATCATGCGACCAAACGGACCAATCAGCGCATGGGCGAGGAACACCGCGAGGATCAGCGAACAGACGGGCACCACCACCAGATAGAGGTAATCTGGCACGATGCGTTTAAGGCGAGTTTCAATAACGCCCAGCGCCAGCCCGGCTAACAGTGCCGGGATCACCTGCGCCTGATAGCCCACTTTGGCGATGCTGAACATGCCAAAGTCCCACACTTCCGGCAGCTGCTGCCCGAGCAGATAAGCGTTCATCAGCTGGGGGGAAACCAGTGTCACGCCAAGTACGATACCAAGGATCGGCGTGCCGCCCATTTTTTTCACCGCCGACCAGCAAATCCCGACCGGCAGGTAGAAGAAGATCGCTTCACCGATCAACCACAGAAAATCGTAGATCGTTTGCAGGGAAGGGTACATTTGCGCCAGCGTTTGACCGTTGCTCATGGGCAAATCGCCGATCACATTGCGAAAACCGAGGATCAAACCGCCGCTAATCAACGCGGGCAGCAACGGGAAGAAGATCTCCGCGAAATGAGAGATCAACTGCTCATGCCATTTCATATTCTGCCGGGCGGCTTTTTTTACCTGCTCTTTATCAACCTGCGCCTGTCCGGTTGACGCTATCAGTGCTTGATAGTAATCACCCACGTTGGTGCCAATCACCACCTGAAATTGCCCGGCATTGGTGAAACAGCCTTTCACCATGGGGAGTTGCTCAATTTCTTTCGGTCTGGCATTGGCCGGTTGGTTGAGGACAAAGCGCAGGCGAGTAATACAGTGGCTCACCGTCGCAATATTGCCGCGCCCGCCGACCAGTTCAATCAACCGATCGATATCCGTTTGGTTTATTTTGCTCATCATAAAGCCCCATGGCAGATGACATTTTTGGTTGGCTGCAGAATATATTGCGCGGAAAAATTTAAAAACGGGAACGTTCCCGAAACGCAGCGAAGATCACAATTTATCGTTCAGGAAACGATCAGGACAGGGTGGCGGGGATGATGATTTGTTGCGGTTCGCTGCGTCCGGTTACCTGCGCGATCAACTGGCAGGCCGCCTGGCGTCCAGCTTCGGCGTAACCAGGATCTACGGTGACGATCTCCGGATGAAGGAATTTCATTAATGGCGTATTACCGACGCTCGCCAGTTGCAAGGTGTCGATGCGTTGCTCTTGCAGGTATTTACTTGCGCCAAGTGCCAGCGTGTCGGTTGCGCACAGTAAGGCGGTAGTTTCAGGCGTAATCACTTTTGCTACGTTCTCATAGCCTTGCTTCATAGCAAGGCCTGGCAGGGCGGCAACGGGATGCAGTTTATGCGCTTTGCAGAACGCCAGGTAGGCTTCGTGACGTCGCTTCCCGGTCGTCACGTCACTATGCGGCACGCCGAGATAACTGATATTGCGATGCCCCTGGTCATACAGCCGTTGCATCAGGATCTTGATTGCCCCTTCGTCGTCATAACAGACCGAAGCAAAGCCTTTTGCGTCACGCGCCAGCAGAACCAGCGATGACTGCCAGTGGGCTAACATTTCTTCTGTTATGCCGGTAAAACCGAACAGCACTACGCCGTCGATATTACGCCGTTTCAGCACCCCCAAATGTTCGGCAACTAATTGCGGGGAAAACTGACTTTCCATCATGATTGGATCGTAACCTTGTTCATAGAACGCTGGCAGCATGGTTTGAACGGCGAGATTTTCTGACAACGAATCCAGACGGGTGACAATGATGGCGACCACTTTATCGCTTTGCCCACGCATAGCGCGTGCAGAACGGGAAGGGGAAAATCCATGCTGATTCATCACTGCTTCAACACGCTCGCGCGTGCGCTGGCTCACGCCGCTTTCGTTATTCAGCACCCGGGAAACCGTAGATTTCCCCACGCCGCTTAAGCGCGCGATGTCTTTGATGGTCAGCCGATTTTGCATCCTGTTGTCCCGTAACGTGTTGTTTAATTATTTGAGGCTAACTTTACCCGTGCATTCAGCAATGGGTAAAGTCTGGTTTATCGTTGGTTTAGTTGCCAGCAGGTATTATATCGCCATAAATGCTACGAATATTATTGGATTCTCCTTATTATTTGCGGCGCTTTTTTCACTTACCGGAGGTTATATGGAACCTGATCCCACGCCTCTCCCTCGACGGAGATTAAAACTTTTCCGGTAAGCCCGTCTTTTCACGGCGTTACCGGATGCGTAAGGCCGTGACGTTTTAACGTCCCTGCTCAGCTTTATTACCTTCAGGTAAGGCTTCGCCACGCCTGAAGACATTTCTGTACTGTTTCAGACAGTGCGGAGGGACTCCTTATGTTTAAAGAAATTTTTACCCGGCTCACTCGCCATTTACCTTCCCGTCTGGTTCATCGTGATCCATTGCCTGGCGTGCAGCAGACAGTGAATACGGTGGTCCCGCCGTCCTTAAGTGCGCATTGCCTGAAAATGGCGGTGATGCCCGAAGAAGAATTGTGGAAAACGTTCGACACCCATCCGGAAGGGTTACATCAGGCGGAAGTGGAATCTGCCCGCGAACAACATGGTGAAAATAAATTACCCGCACAACAACCGTCGCCGTGGTGGGTACATTTATGGGTCTGCTATCGCAACCCCTTTAATATTTTACTCACCATTCTCGGCGCTATTTCTTACGCCACGGAAGATTTATTTGCCGCGGGCGTTATCGCGCTAATGGTCGCTATTTCAACGTTGCTGAACTTTATTCAGGAAGCACGTTCCACTAAAGCGGCAGATGCCCTGAAAGCGATGGTCAGCAATACCGCGACGGTGCTGCGCGTAATTAACGACAAAGGCGAAAATGGCTGGCTGGAGATCCCGATCGACCAGCTGGTGCCCGGCGATATTATAAAACTGGCGGCGGGAGATATGATCCCGGCAGATTTACGTATCTTGCAGGCGCGGGATCTGTTCGTCGCTCAGGCGTCGTTAACCGGTGAGTCTCTGCCCGTGGAAAAAGCCGCTACCACTCGCCAGCCGGAGCACAGCAATCCGCTGGAGTGCGACACGCTGTGTTTTATGGGCACCACCGTGGTGAGCGGCACGGCACAAGCAATGGTGATTGCTACAGGTGCCAATACCTGGTTTGGTCAACTGGCGGGGCGTGTTAGTGAGCAGGAAAGCGAGCCGAATGCCTTTCAGCAAGGGATCAGCCGCGTCAGTATGCTGCTGATTCGCTTTATGCTGGTGATGGCACCGGTGGTGCTGTTAATCAATGGCTACACCAAAGGCGACTGGTGGGAAGCGGCGCTGTTTGCGCTTTCGGTCGCGGTAGGCCTAACGCCGGAAATGTTGCCGATGATTGTTACCTCGACGCTGGCGCGCGGCGCAGTAAAGCTGTCGAAACAGAAAGTGATCGTCAAACATCTGGATGCTATTCAGAACTTTGGCGCAATGGATATTCTGTGCACTGATAAAACCGGCACCCTGACACAGGATAAAATTGTGCTGGAGAATCATACCGATATCTCCGGTAAAACCAGCGAACGCGTGCTGCATAGCGCGTGGTTGAACAGTCATTATCAGACCGGACTTAAAAACCTGCTCGATACAGCGGTGCTCGAAGGTACGGATGAAGAGTCAGCGCGCTCGCTGGCCAGTCGTTGGCAAAAAATCGATGAGATTCCGTTTGATTTCGAGCGTCGCCGGATGTCGGTGGTAGTGGCAGAAAATACCGAGCACCATCAGCTGGTTTGCAAAGGTGCATTGCAGGAAATCCTCAATGTGTGTTCGCAGGTGCGTCACAATGGCGAGATTGTGCCGCTCGATGACATCATGCTGCGTAAGATTAAGCGGGTTACTGATACGCTGAATCGTCAGGGGCTGCGCGTGGTTGCGGTGGCGACGAAATACCTGCCAGCGCGTGAAGGAGATTACCAGCGGGCGGATGAATCCGACCTGATCCTCGAAGGATATATTGCTTTTCTTGATCCGCCAAAAGAGACAACCGCTCCGGCACTGAAGGCATTAAAAGCGAGTGGAATTACCGTAAAAATCCTTACTGGCGACAGTGAGTTAGTTGCAACGAAAGTGTGCCATGAAGTGGGGCTGGACGCGGGAGAGGTGGTCATTGGTAGTGATATTGAAACGCTATCTGATGACGAACTGGCAAATCTTGCACAGCGCACCACGCTGTTTGCCCGCCTGACGCCGATGCATAAAGAACGCATTGTGACCTTACTGAAGCGCGAAGGGCATGTGGTTGGCTTTATGGGCGATGGTATTAATGATGCGCCCGCCTTACGCGCTGCGGATATCGGCATTTCTGTGGACGGCGCGGTAGATATTGCCCGTGAAGCGGCTGATATCATCCTGCTGGAAAAAAGCCTGATGGTGCTGGAAGAGGGGGTTATTGAGGGACGACGCACTTTCGCCAACATGCTGAAATACATCAAAATGACGGCGAGCTCTAACTTCGGTAATGTGTTCAGCGTGCTGGTAGCGAGTGCTTTCTTGCCCTTCCTGCCGATGTTGCCGTTACACTTGCTTATTCAGAACCTGCTGTACGATGTGTCACAGGTGGCGATCCCGTTTGATAACGTCGACGACGAGCAAATTCAAAAGCCGCAGCGTTGGAATCCGGCGGATCTGGGGCGCTTTATGATCTTCTTCGGACCGATCAGCTCGATCTTCGATATTCTGACGTTTTGCCTGATGTGGTGGGTATTCCATGCCAACACGCCGGAAACGCAAACGCTCTTCCAGTCGGGATGGTTTGTGGTGGGCTTACTGTCGCAAACGCTGATTGTGCATATGATCCGCACCCGCCGTGTGCCGTTTATTCAGAGCTGTGCATCGTGGCCGTTAATGATCATGACCGTGATCGTGATGATTGTCGGTATCGCATTGCCGTTTTCACCGCTGGCCAGCTATCTGCAGCTGCAGGCGCTGCCGTTAAGCTATTTCCCGTGGCTGGTTGCGATTCTGGCAGGGTATATGACATTAACCCAGTTGGTGAAAGGGTTCTATAGCCGTCGTTACGGCTGGCAATAAAGAATCAACTGGGCATGGTGACCCGGATTCAGATTGCAGACAAAGTGAGTTTTGTTCATGCCGGATGCGGCGTAAATGCCTTATCCGGCCAACAAATTCAATAAATTGCAGGAATCACGTAGGCCTGATAAGCGTAGCGCATCAGGCGATTTTGCGTTTGTCATCAGACTTAATCCGGGCATGATAGCCCGGATTTCCATCAAGATTAGCGACGAACAGCGATCGCTTCGATCTCAATCTTCACGTCTTTCGGCAGACGGGCAACTTCAACGCAAGAACGTGCCGGGAAGGTGGCGTTGTGTTCGGTGAAGAAGGCTTCGTAAGTGGCGTTTACGGTTGCGAAGTCGTTCAGATCTTTTACAAACACGGTAGTTTTAACGATGTCGCCCACTTTCAGACCAGCGGCTTCGACGATCGCTTTTACGTTATCCAGCGACTGACGTGCCTGTGCAGCGACGTCTGCCGGTACTTCGCCCGTTTTCGGATTTACCGGGATCTGACCGGAGGTGATGATCATATTGCCCAGATCAACGCCCTGTACGTAAGGGCCGATAGCTGCCGGTGCATTTTCCGTCGCGATAGTTTTGCTCATGATTTCTCCTTTATTACAGCGGTAAAAAGTCTGGCTCATTATAGGGAGCCAGACTTTTATTACCAACCGCAATTAATTGGCCAGCACCACATTATGGGAAAACTCTTTTTCACAGTATTTGCATTTGAGCGCGATGTCATTGGCGCGTTTTCGCACGGCAAAGCTGGAAGAAACCGGTTCGGCATGGCTGATACAGTTGCTGTTCGGGCAGACCAGCACATTGTCGATGCGCTCCGGCAGACTTGGGCGCGATTTACCCACCACTTCATAGTTGTCGATACGGTTAACCGTGGCTTGCGGCGCATACAATGCCAGTTGATCTACCTGGTCTTCACTCAAAAAGGTATTTTCGATTTTGATCAGATCTTTGCGGCCCATCTCGCCAGAAGGCAAGTTCAGACCGATGGTGATGCGCTGATCCGTTTCGGTCAGCTTGAACAGACTCAACAGCTTAAAACCGATCTGGGCGGGGATATGGTCAATTACCGTGCCGCGTTTAATAGCTTCAACCTGCAATTTATTATCGTGTGTCATCTCTATTTCCCCTTACAGTACCAGATCGCGATTCAGAACCAGTGCCAGTAACGCCTGGCGAGCGAAAATCCCGTTGCCTGCCTGCTGGAAGTACCAGGCGTGTGGCGTTTTATCAACATCCGTCGCAATCTCATCAACACGCGGCAGCGGATGCAGTACTTTCATATTGGCTTTGGCGTTGTGGAGATCGCTGGCGCGAAGAACAAACTGCGCTTTCACGTTGGCGTACTCGGACGGGTCCAGACGCTCTTTTTGCACGCGGGTCATGTACAGGATGTCAACTTCCGCCATCACTTCTTCAATAGAGCTGTGCAGACTCCATGCGATCCCTTTTTCATCGAGCATATCCAGAATGTATTGCGGCATTGCCAGCGCGTCCGGCGCGATGAAGTAAAAACGGTTGCCATCGAACTTCGCTAACGCCTGAGTCAGGGAGTGAACGGTGCGGCCATATTTCAGGTCACCAACCATTGCGACGTGGAGATTGTCCAGACGCCCCTGGGTTTCCTGAATAGTGAATAAGTCCAGCAAGGTTTGCGTCGGATGTTGGTTGGAGCCATCACCGGCATTCAGTACCGGTACATTGCCGGAAAACTCGGTGGCCAGGCGCGCCGCACCTTCCTGCGGATGACGCATCACTATCGCATCGACGTAAGTGCTGATAACCGAAATGGTATCGGCCAGCGTTTCGCCCTTTTTACCCAGTGATGTATTGGCGCTGTCGGAGAAGCCCACCACGCTGGCACCCAGGCGGTGCATAGATGTTTCGAAAGAGAGGCGGGTACGGGTAGAGGCTTCGAAGAAACAGCTGGCAATGACTTTGTGCTTCAACAGCTCTGGTTGCGGGTTTGCTTTCAGTTTCGCCGCTGTCGCCAGCACCAGATTAAGGTCATCGCGACTAAGGTCGTTTATGGAAATGATATGTTTCTGATATAGCGGATTAGCCATCTTTTATCTCCTGACGCCTGGGCAAAAAAAAGCCCCTCGATTGAGGGGCTGGGAATGGGTGATCAACGGGAAGAAAAACGGCAGGCCAGCGTCTTTTTTCAGACGCGGTAAGACAAAATGTCGAACACACTGAACCATACATCCTCCCGGCAAATTGTCCGGCATTATACTCATAGCCAGAAGCGGTGCAAGCATTTGATGCAATATTTTGTCAGCGCAAACGGTTTATTTGAATTAAAAGTCAAAATGTATGTATTTTTATTTGCTTTGATTCTGGAGGAGAACTGTCGTTCGGTATCAATAATTGCAGACATTTCCTGCTTTTTTCTTTTTCACTTTCACGCAATCAGATATGCATTTTATTCCATTCATCCGACTTATAGGGCGGAGTGTGAAAACGAACGGCTAACACTATTGCTTACAGCTCAGGGATGCGCGCTATCACTTTAATTTCAAAATCAAAGCCTGCCAGCCAGGTAACGCCCACCGCCGTCCAGTTTGGATAAGGAGGGGCGCTAAATATTTCATTTTTGACCGTCATGATGTCTTCAAATTGTTTTTCCGGATCGGTATGAAAGCTCGTAACATCAATGATATCGTCAAAAGTGCATCCCGCAGCAGCCAGGGTCGCATGCAAATTATCAAATGCCAGTCTGACTTGTTGCTGAAAATCGGGTTCTGGTGTTCCGTCCTCTCGACTTCCTACTTGCCCGGAAACAAACAGCAAATCGCCGGAACGAATAGCCGCAGAATAACGATGCTCAGCATACAGTGAATGTCGGCCAGCAGGGAAAACAGCGGTTCTTTCTACCATTTGGTTATCCTCAAGATTTACGACATGAACAGAAGATTTCTCTTTACCGGGAGCCGCTTTTAGCGGACGACGTGAGTAAACAAAACCCAGACATCATGGATAATGGCTGGGCTTAATTGAGCGTAGTCGGTTATGCGCCAAACGCGCCATCAATGGTATGCATCGCGCCGGTAACAAAACTGGCTTCTGGCCCTGCTAACCATGCGACCATACCAGCGACCTCTTCCGGTTGCCCATGTCTTTTGATAGCCATCAAACTATGCAACATATCGCGCATTGGCCCGTTGGCGGGATTAGCGTCGGTATCAATTGGCCCTGGCTGGACGACGTTAATGGTGATCCCACGCGGTCCAAAATCACGGGCCAGCCCGCGCGCCATGCCTTGCAGGGCAGATTTGCTGGCGGCATAAGCAGCCATGCCTGCAACAGGCATACGATCGCCATTCACGGAGCCGATGATTAAGATGCGCCCGCCTTCGGGCATCTGCCGGGCGGCTTCAACAGAGGCATGATAAGGAGCATGAATATTGATTTTGAAAAGGCGATCAATATCGTCGGCATTTAATTCCAGGGCATCGCCAAAGACGCCAATACCTGCATTTACCACCAGGATATCCAATGCGCCGCTCTTACGAACGACATCAATGACAGCGTCTCTGTCAGCACTATCTGTAAATACTGCTGTCGCTCCAGTCTCTTGTGCCAGATGTTCAGCGGCATCTTTCGACCCCGCATAGGTGAATCGTACATTGGCCCCATCAGTGACGAAACGACGTACGATAGCGGCACCGATTCCACGACTGCCACCGAGGATGAGAACTGTCTTACCTGTAAAAGCGCCCATAAGGACTCCTTGATTTATTATGTAACATGCATTACAAAACTGTTTTAACTTTCTGTCAACAAGTTTTGTAATGGTCACTAAAAAACAATCTCGCGTTCCAGGTCGTCCCAGACGTTTCGCTCCTGAGCAGGCAGTCTCTGCGGCAAAAGTGCTTTTTCACCAAAAAGGTTTCGATGCTGTCAGTGTTGCTGAAGTTACTGATTATCTTGGTATTAACCCCCCGAGCCTCTACGCAGCTTTTGGCAGTAAAGTTGGGTTATTTAGCCGTGTACTCAATGAATATGTCGGTACGGAAGCTATTCCGCTTGCCGATATTCTTCGTGATGATCGTCCGGTAGGCGAGTGCCTGGTTGAGGTATTAAAAGAAGCGGCGCGCAGATATAGCCAAAACGGCGGCTGCGCTGGCTGTATGGTTCTTGAAGGTATTCATAGTCATGATCCACAAGCGCGTGATATTGCCGTTCAATATTATCACGCCGCAGAAACGACCATTTATGACTATATCGCCAGGCGGCATCCACAAAGCGCACAATGTGTGACTGATTTTATGAGTACCGTGATGTCAGGGCTTTCTGCGAAGGCACGGGAGGGGCACTCCATCGAACAACTCTGTGCAACAGCTGCACTGGCGGGGGAAGCGATAAAAACTATTCTCAAGGAGTGATGCTGGCCTTGACCCGAAAGGCGGGAACGCGCCTGCCGATAAGTTGTGATAAGACAATAATTCACGCGTTAAGGCTAGCGGAATTGATCATCTTTTCGTATAACGGTGGAAATGAAACATTGTTTTAATTAAGGAGTGGAAAAGATGATCATCGGAAATATTCATAATCTTCAGCCGTGGCTACCCCAGGAGTTACGCCAGGCGATTGAGCATATCAAAGCGCACGTTACGGCAGAAACGCCAAAGGGTAAGCACGATATCGAAGGCAATCGTCTGTTTTATCTTATCTCGGAAGATATGACCGAGCCGTACGAAGCTCGCCGTGCGGAGTATCATGCCCGCTATCTCGACATTCAGATTGTGTTAAAAGGTCAGGAAGGCATGACCTTCAGCACGCAACCTGCAGGCACGCCGGATACCGACTGGTTAGCTGATAAAGACATCGCATTTTTGCCGGAAGGCGTTGATGAGAAAACAGTTATCCTTAATGAAGGTGATTTTGTTGTGTTTTATCCGGGGGAAGTGCATAAACCGCTGTGCGCAGTGGGCGCGCCAGCCCAGGTTCGCAAAGCAGTAGTGAAGATGCTGATGGCGTGATGACTTTTCGCCGTAAATAACTCCAGGTTTACGGCGAGTTTGTGAAAAGAGCGTTTTTTGATATTTTTTTGTGAGTAGAATTTGTAATGCTTAGACGTTCTTATTAACTCAAGGAGTCCGTCATGGCAAAAATATCAGATTTGAATTGTTATCAACACATGGCATCAGCCGACAATGTTAAACCAAAAAATGAAGTCTTAAATACCTGGTGTGTGGGAATGAATGATTTTGCTCGTAATGCCGAGGGGCAGGATAGCAGAAGGAATATTCTATCTCCTGGAGCATTTTTGGAGTTTTTGGCAAAAATATTTACCCTGGGTTATGTGGATTTTAGCAAACGCTCCAACGAAGCGGGTAGAAATATGATGGCTCATATTGAGTCCTCATCTTATATCAAAAATAATGATGGCAGTGAAATAATGAATTTTGTTATGAATAATCCTGAAGGTGAGCGTGCGGATTCATCTAAGGTGATTATAGAAATTTCACTTTCTACTACCACTACTATGGGGACTCGTCAAGGACATACAGCCATTATATTTCCACAATCTGATTTTTTGAGTTTTCGTTATGAAGGTAAGTCTTTTGAAAGAAAAGATGATAGTTCATTACATCTGATTACTAACAAGGTTCTGGCGTGTTACCAACGCGAAGCTAACAAGAATATGGCGCTTCTATTAAATAATCATCAGTTGAACTGGAAGGACGCAATTGATTATAACGAGTTATTAGAAAAGCCATTAGCCAGTACATTAGAAAAAATAAAGAAAGAACATCTGCTATTAATGCCTCATGTATGTGATGACACGATTCCATACTTACTAGGCGAAGGTGGTATACTTGAAGAAATAAATGATCTGAAAGCGTCACATGATACCAGAATTGCTAGTGGTACAGAAGGTAATGATGAAATTAATAACATCAAAATTAACCTGTCTAATATTCTTATTGATTCCTTAGATGATGCAAAAGTTAATCTCGAAAAGGTCATCGATTCGATGTTGAAGACTTTTTTAAAATTGCCATATATTAATGATGTAAAAATTCTGGAGTGGTGTTTTAATCAAAGTATGCAATATTCTGATGATACTACAAAGATAAAGCATGCCCGCTCCGTGATCGATCATATTGATTTTAACTGCGATCAGTCTAAAATAGCTGAGACATTATTTTTCAACCTCAATAAAGAACCCTATAAAAACAGCCCTGAGTTACAGGAATTGATTTGGGAGAAGTTGGTTGTATATGTCAATGATTTTAACTTAAGCAATCAAGAAAAATCACGCTTAATACTAAGGTTATTTGATGATGTTAAGTTGCTATTTAATGAAGTGCCTGTCAGCATTTTAGTAAATGATATTTTTTTGAAGGATTTTTTCATGAAGCAACCTGATTTTGCGAAGTGGTACTTCTATCAATTAATTAAGAAGTATGAGGGCGAACAGCTGTATCTTAATGAGTTAGGATATGTTTATGGTAATGAAGAAAAAACAAATGAAATTGTAAAAAAACTTCCGGGTTATGTCATTAAGATTTTTGAAGAAAAGATGGGTAATGAATTAAAAATTAGAACAAGAATGATGAAAATCCTCCGGAATGGCAAAATCAATATATATAAATATATGAATATATGAATATATAAATATATAAATATATAAATATATAAATATATAAATATATAAATATATGAATATATGAATATATTAATAATGAACGGTTGGGAAAATTAAATCCTCCGGAAAATTTACGTATAGCAATAGAAAAATTTGGCTGGAAGAAAAAAACTATCACTGCATAAAATAATGTGATGCCGGGATGTTTTTGTATTTCCCGGCATCTTGATAGAGATATTAATTATTTAATTTACTGAGCGTCGCGACCATCACCGCTTTGATAGTATGCATGCGGTTTTCCGCCTGATCAAATACAATGCTGGCGGCAGATTCGAAGACCTCATCAGTCACTTCCATTCCGCCATGTAGGCCAAACTCTTCCGCCATTTTCTTGCCAAGCGTCGTTTGGTCGTCATGAAACGCGGGCAGGCAGTGGAGGAATTTGACCTCCGGGTTACCGGTCAACTGCATCATCTTGCTGTTCACTTGATAATCACGCAGCAATGCAATGCGTTCAGCCCATTTCTCTTTTGCTTCACCCATCGACACCCATACATCGGTATAGATAAAGTCAGCACCTTCAACTCCTTTAGCTACATCTTCCGTCAGCGTAATATTCCCGCCATTTTGCTGTGCCAGAGCGCGGCATTCCGTAACCAGCGCAGCTTCCGGCCAGCATGCCTGTGGCGCGACCAGACGCAAATCCAGACCGGTAAGCGCCGCAGCTTCGAGCATCGAATTGCCCATGTTGTTACGTGCGTCACCTGCATAGACCAGCGTCATTTCGTTGAATGCTTTACCGGGTAAATGCTCCTGCATGGTGAGGAGATCCGCCAGCAACTGCGTGGGGTGAAACTCATTGGTCAGGCCGTTCCATACCGGCACGCCAGCGTATTCCGCCAGTGTTTCAACAATCTCCTGACCATAGCCGCGATACTGAATACCGTCATACATGCGACCAAGCACGCGGGCAGTGTCTTTAATCGACTCTTTATGACCAATCTGGCTGCCGCTTGGGCCGAGATAAGTAACGCGAGCACCCTGGTCATATGCGGCAACTTCGAAAGAGCATCGGGTACGGGTCGAGTCTTTTTCGAAGATGAGCGCGATGTTTTTACCAGTGAGTTTGGCTTCTTCTTTACCGCTTTTCTTATCGGCTTTCAGCTTCGCGGCTAACTGCAACAGGCTGTTGAGTTCAGCTGGCGTGAAATCGAGTAATTTCAGGAAATGCTTATGATAAAACCCGGACATAGATCCCTCCTGTGGCTATCGCCTCAATGAATTAAAATTCAATTTATATGGATGATTATTCATTTGCAAGTCTAAAGCATAAATCTTTGTCACAAAGGTGGAGGCAATGTCAGTGGTGTGTGACAATAAGAGTATCGGCAGGACATTAAGAGGAATGAGCCATGGCAAACCCGGAACAACTGGAAGAACAGCGTGAAGAAACACGTTTGATTATTGAAGAATTACTGGAAGATGGCAGCGATCCGGACGCGCTGTACACCATCGAACACCATCTTTCCGCAGACGATCTGGAAACCCTGGAAAAAGCAGCAGTTGAAGCGTTTAAACTCGGTTACGAAGTGACCGATCCAGAAGAGCTGGAAGTTGAAGATGGTGATATCGTGATTTGCTGCGACATCCTCAGCGAGTGCGCGTTGAATGCCGATCTGATCGATGCCCAGGTTGAACAACTGATGACGCTGGCGGAGAAATTTGACGTTGAGTACGATGGTTGGGGCACTTACTTTGAAGATCCTAACGGCGAAGACGGCGACGATGAAGATTTTGTCGACGAAGACGATGACGGGGTTCGCCACTAATTAATTGATTAAAATGCCCGATAGCACACACTAGCGGGCATTTTTTTAGAGTTCGCGTAGCATCCGCACTTCACAATCGACATGGCCCGTGCAGCCAAGCGCATAGTCGATATGCTCAAAGCCCAAATGCTCATAAAGTGCAATGGCTTCCTTTAAAAAAGCGGTCGTTTCCAGATAACAGCGTTTGAAGCCCATCTCTCGTGCCTGCTCCATCGCCATTAAGGCCAGTTTTTTCGCCAGCCCTTTACCGCGAATAGCCGGAAGAAAATACATCTTTTGCAGTTCGCAAATGTCCGATTCACTACCTGCTAATGGCGCAATCCCACCGCCGCCGACCACTTCACCATCGAACTCAACCACCCAATATGCATGGCCAGGCTGACTATACACTTGATACAACTCGTCAAGGTTCGGATCGGCGACGGTGTAGCCTTTATCAGCGGTAAGACCGTATTCGGCGGATACCTGACGAATGACGCGGGCGATAGCGGGATTATCCTGCTGCGTCAGGCGACGCATTACAGGTGATTGCGGCGCAATGTTATTCATAGTTTAACCCAATAAAAATAAAGTAATTATACATTTGTTTAATACCACTCTCTTCTTACGTGCGCAAGCGACTTATAAAGTAATAAAGTTTTTGCCAGCCTATTACTGATAAGAGTATTGTAACGTGGCAGAACATTTTACTGTCTGTATATATAAATTATATCAATGGATTTTTTAATTCAGGGAATTTTTATGGCTCAAGTTATTAATGAAATGGATGTTCCGTCCCATTCGTTTGTTTTTCATGGCACAGGTGAGAGATATTTTCTTATTTGTGTGGTGAATGTGTTGTTAACGATTATAACGCTAGGTATCTATTTGCCATGGGCATTAATGAAATGTAAGCGTTATCTCTATGCTAATATGGAAGTTAACGGACAACGATTTTCTTATGGAATTACCGGTGGGAATGTTTTTGTTAGTTGTCTTGTTTTTGTTTTTTTCTATTTCGCAATCTTAATGACAGTGTCAGCAGATATGCCGCTTGTTGGCTGTGTTTTGACTTTGTCACTGTTGGTTTTGCTTATATTTATGGCAGCAAAAGGACTGCGTTATCAGGCCTTGATGACCAGTCTCAACGGCGTAAGATTTAGTTTTAATTGCTCTTTGAAAAGGTTCTGGTGGGTAACCTTTTTCTTGCCGATTTTAATGGCCATTGGGATGGGAGCTGTTTTCTTTATCTCGACAAAGATGCTACATGCCAATAGTTCAAGTAGTGTTATTATATCTGTGGTTCTGATGGCAATAGTTGGTATTGTTTCCATTGGTATTTTTAATGGTACTTTATATAGCCTGGTAATGAGTTTTCTCTGGAGCAATACCAGTTTCGGTATACATCGTTTCAAGGTGAAATTAGATACTACGTATTGTATAAAATATGCCATTCTCGCATTTTTAGCTTTATTACCTTTTCTCGCTGTTGCTGGTTATATTATCTTCGATCAAATATTAAATGCGTATGATAGTTCTGTGTATGCAAATGATGATATTGAGAATTTACAGCAATTTATGGAAATGCAACGTAAAATGATAATCGCGCAGTTAATCTATTATTTTGGGATTGCTGTTAGCACCAGTTATTTAACGGTGTCGTTGCGAAATCATTTTATGAGCAACCTGTCACTGAATGATGGGCGTATTCGTTTTCGCTCAACTTTAACGTACCACGGTATGCTTTATCGCATGTGTGCGTTGGTGGTGATATCCGGGATTACGGGCGGTCTGGCTTATCCACTGCTGAAAATATGGATGATTGACTGGCAGGCAAAAAATACGTATTTGCTGGGCGATTTGGATGACCTTCCTTTAATCAATAAAGAAGAACAACCAGATAAAGGCTTCTTAGCCAGGATTTCACGGGGAATTATGCCTTCTTTACCATTTCTGTAAGAGATAAAAAAGGCCGGAGCATGCTACGGCCTTCGTTTTCATCGCTGTGATTTGATTACAGCGCGGCGATAACAGCCTGCTGTTCAATCAGCTTCGCTTTCGCTTCTGCATAGCCTTCCAGCTTTTCACGCTCTTTCGCGATGACCGCTTCCGGTGCGCGGGCGACAAAGCCTTCATTCGCCAGCTTGTTCTCGATACGGCTGATTTCGCCTTCGATCTTCGCCACTTCTTTCGCCAGACGCGCCAGCTCATCTTCTTTGTTGATGAGGCCAGCCATCGGGATCAGCAGTTCTGCGCCGTCGATGATCTTCGTAACGGAAACCGGACCTTTGTCATCGGCAGGCAGCACGGTGATGCTTTCCAGACGCGCCAGGGTTTGCAGGAAGCCACGGTTTTCATTTACGCGACGTTCTGCATCCGCGCTGCAACCACGCAGCAGCAGCTCCAGCGGTTTGCCCGGCGCGATATTCATTTCTGCACGGATGTTACGTACCGCAACGATCGCCTGTTTCAGCCACTCGGTGTCGGCCAGCGCCGCTTCATCAACCTGAGATGCATCATACTGCGGGAACGGCTGCAGCATGATGGTGTCGGCAGTGATACCGCAAAGTACTTTCACACGCTGCCAGATGGTTTCGGTGATGAACGGAATGATCGGATGCGCGAGGCGCAGCAGACCTTCCAGCACGGTCACCAGCGTATGGCGAGTACCGCGCAGTTCGGCTTCGGTGCCACCGTTCATTACCGGCTTGGTCAGCTCCAGATACCAGTCACAGAACTGGTTCCAGGTGAACTCATACAGAATGCCTGCAGCGATATCGAAGCGGAAGCTGTCCAGCGCTTCGCGGTACGCTTTGATGGTCTGGTTGAACTCTGCCAGAATCCAGCGGTCCGCCAGCGACAGCGTCATTTCACCACCGTTGAAGCCGCAATCCTGACCTTCCGTGTTCATCAGCACAAAGCGGCTGGCGTTCCACAGCTTGTTACAGAAGTTACGGTAGCCTTCCAGACGCTTCATATCCCAGTTGATGTCACGACCGGTAGACGCCAGTGCCGCCAGGGTGAAGCGCAGGGCATCGGTGCCGTGCGGCTCAATGCCGTTCGGGAACTGTTTCTCGGTGCGCTTACGGATTTTGTCCGCCAGCTGCGGCTGCATCATATTGCCGGTACGTTTTTCCAGCAGTTCTGGCAGCGAAATACCGTCAACCATATCCAGCGGGTCGATAACGTTACCCTTGGATTTGGACATCTTCTGGCCTTCGTCGTCACGAATCAGACCGGTCATGTAAACAGTGTGGAACGGCACCTGCGGTTTGCCATTTTCATCTTTGATGAAGTGCATGGTCATCATGATCATGCGGGCAATCCAGAAGAAGATGATGTCGAAGCCGGATACCATCACGCTGGTTGGGTGGAACTGACGCAGGGCGTCGGTGTTTTCCGGCCAGCCAAGGGTAGAGAAGGTCCACAGTGCAGAAGAGAACCAGGTGTCGAGAACGTCTTCGTCCTGACGTAGAGCAACGTCGGCACCGAGGTTATTTTCTTTACGCACTTCATCTTCGTTGCGGCCAACATAAACGTTACCCGCTTCGTCGTACCATGCCGGGATACGGTGACCCCACCACAGCTGACGAGAGATACACCAGTCCTGAATATCGCGCATCCAGGAGAAGTACATGTTTTCGTACTGCTTCGGTACGAACTGAATGTCGCCGTTCTCAACCGCTTCAACCGCCGGTTTCGCCAGTACATCGGCACGCACGTACCACTGGTCGGTCAGCATTGGTTCGATAACTACGCCGCCACGGTCGCCGTAAGGAACGGTCAGGTCGTGCGGTTTAATTTCTTCCAGCAGGCCGAGTGCGTCAACCGCAGCAACGACCGCTTTACGTGCAGCAAAACGCTCGAGTTTCTGGAACTCTGCCGGGATTTCGCTGGAATAAACGTCAGATTCGTTACCTTTGGTATCGAACACCTGGGCGCTTTCACGGATATCGCCGTCAAAGGTCAGGATGTTGATCATCGGCAGCGCGTGACGTTTACCCACTTCATAGTCGTTAAAGTCGTGCGCCGGAGTGATTTTCACGCAGCCGGTGCCTTTTTCCATGTCGGCGTGTTCGTCGCCAACGATCGGAATACGACGGTTAACCAGCGGCAGAATGACATATTTGCCAATCAGATCTTTGTAACGCGGATCTTCCGGGTTAACGGCTACGCCAGTATCGCCCAGCAGGGTTTCCGGACGGGTAGTCGCGACCACCAGATAATCTTTACCGTCTGCGGTTTTCGCACCGTCAGCCAGCGGATAGCGGATGTGCCACATCGAACCTTTCGATTCGCGGTTTTCCACTTCCAGGTCAGAGATAGCGGTGCGCAGTTTCGGGTCCCAGTTTACCAGGCGTTTGCCACGGTAAATCAGGTCTTCTTTATATAGACGAACGAAAACTTCTTTCACCGCATTGGACAGGCCTTCGTCCATGGTGAAGCGTTCACGCTCCCAGTCGACGGAGTTGCCGAGACGGCGCATCTGACGGGTAATGGTGCCGCCGGATTCCGCTTTCCATTCCCAAATTTTGTCGATGAAAGCTTCGCGGCCGTAGTCGTGACGGGTTTTACCTTCTTCTGCGGCAATCTTGCGCTCAACGACCATCTGGGTAGCGATCCCGGCGTGGTCAGTACCGACCTGCCACAGGGTGTTTTTGCCCTGCATGCGCTGATAGCGGATCATGGTATCCATGATGGTTTGCTGGAAGGCGTGACCCATATGCAAACTGCCGGTGACGTTCGGCGGCGGGATCATGATGCAGAAACTTTCCTGGCTTTCATCGCCATTAGGCTTAAAGTAGCCCTGCTTTTCCCAGTGCTCGTAAAGCGGCTGTTCGATATCTTGTGGGTTATATGTCTTTTCCATTATTTCCAGGTTGCCGTATTCAGGTTGAAACCAGCCACGCGGTAGGCTTTATAGCGTTCGCGCGCCAGTTGTTTCAGAGAATCTTCATAAGGAACGAAGTCTACCACTTCTGTGAAAGCGGTGGCAAAATCTGCAAAGCTTGTTCGCAGACTAATCAATATATCGCGCGGGCTGCTGCTGCGTTTTTGCGGCCAGGCGATCTCCACCGGCGCACCGCCGCGCGGTCCTTCTCCCGCTAAATTATGCGGAACAAAGCTTTCTGCCGGACGCGCCCACAGGGCTTCATCCAGCCGGTAAGCCTGCTTTTCATCTTCACAGGCGATGAGCACGCGCTTACCGCTGCGCCAACGTTCTGCGGCAATTTCACACACCAGCTGCTCAACGGCGCTTAAGCCATCGACGGTGGTGTCATTGTCCAGAAGGTAGAACGTTGCGTTTTTCATATATGGGGCTTCTTGTGGTGGATTTAAATACGCATCAGGTATACACCGCAGCGCCTGATGCGACGCTGTTGTGTCTTATCAGGCCTACGAGTTCAGTGCTGTGTGTAGGTCGGATAAGGCGCTCACGCCGCATCCGACAATAACAGCATTGCCTGATGCGACGCTGCCACGTCTTATCAGGCCTACGAGTTCGGTGCTGTGTAGGTCGGATAAGGCGTTCATGCCGCATCCGACAATAACAGCATTGCCTGATGCGACGCTTGCGCGTCTTATCAGGCCTACGAGTTCAGTGCTGTGTAGGTCGGATAAGGCGTTCACGCCGCATCCGGCAATAACAGCCTTGCCTGACGCAATTACTCTTCGCCGTTAAACCCAGCGCGGTTTAACAGGAACTGTGCCAGCAACGCTACCGGACGACCGGTGGCGCCTTTTGCTTTACCAGAACGCCAGGCGGTACCGGCGATATCCAGGTGCGCCCAGTTGTACTTACGGGTAAAGCGTGACAGGAAGCAACCTGCGGTAATCGCCCCACCAGGACGACCGCCAATGTTCGCCATATCGGCAAAATTGGACTCCAGTTGTTCCTGATACTCGTCACCCAGCGGTAAGCGCCATGCGCGGTCACCGGATTGTTCAGACGCGGCAATCAGTTCATGGGCCAGCGGATTATGGTTCGCCATCAGACCGGTAATGTGATGACCCAGCGCGATCACGCAGGCACCGGTCAGCGTCGCCACGTCAATCACCGCTTCCGGCTCAAAACGCTCAACGTAAGTTAACACGTCGCACAGTACCAGGCGGCCTTCAGCGTCGGTATTCAGCACTTCAACGGTTTGACCGGACATGGTGGTTAACACATCGCCCGGACGATAGGCACGCCCGCCAGGCATGTTTTCGCAGCCTGCCAACACGCCGATAACGTTAATCGGCAGTTGTAGCTCCGCGACCATCCGCATCACGCCGTAAACCGCTGCCGCACCGCACATATCGTACTTCATCTCATCCATGCCTTCTGAAGGCTTGATCGAGATACCGCCGGAGTCGAAGGTTAAACCTTTACCCACCAGCACGATTGGGCGTGCATCTTCCGACGCGTTGCCTTTGTACTCAATCACCGACATCAGCGATTCGTTTTGCGAACCCTGACCGACCGCCAGATAGGAATGCATCCCCAGCTCTTTCATCTGCTGTTCGCCGATAACGCGGGTGATAACATTCTTGCTGTAGCTGTCAGCCAGCTGGCGCGCTTGTGAAGCGAGGTAAGCGGCGTTACAGATATTCGGCGGCATATTGCCGAGATCTTTCGCTGCTTTAATCCCGGCGGCAATCGCCAGACCGTGCTGGATCGCGCGCTCACCGCTGGTCAGTTCACGGCGGGTCGGCACGTTGAACACCATTTTACGCAGCGGGCGACGCGGTTCGCTCTTGTTCGTTTTCAGCTGATCGAAACTGTAGAGCGTCTCTTTTGCCGTCTCGACAGCCTGACGCACTTTCCAGTAGTTATTACGGCCTTTAACGTGCAGTTCAGTCAGAAAGCAGACCGCTTCCATTGAGCCAGTATCATTCAGCGTATTAATGGTTTTCTGAATAACCTGCTTGTACTGACGCTCATCCAGCTCACGTTCTTTGCCGCAACCAATAAGGAGAATTCGCTCGGAAAGTACATTCGGAACATGGTGCAGCAACAATGTCTGCCCCGGTTTTCCTTCCAGTTCGCCCCGACGTAGCAGGGCGCTGATGTACCCATCGCTGATTTTATCGAGCTGTTCTGCAATCGGAGAAAGGCGACGTGGTTCGAAGACGCCCACGACGATGCAGGCACTCCGCTGTTTCTCCGGGCTACCGCTTTTTACACTAAACTCCATGCACTACGCTCCTGAATCTTAAAGACAACGGCGGTGGCTACAGATAGAATTGCAAGCTTTCGTAACTCATGTCCGCTGTTGCGATGACTTCGTGTTAATCTTAACGTTATTACGGCATTGGCACGTCAGAACAAAATCTGAGAGGTGAATCCGTTGAGTATAATTATCTTAGCGACGATTTCGACGACTCAAGAGAATAAATGACGTTTAAGCCATGAAACAAGCTAAAATCCTGCAAAAGACGAGTTTTTACGGGCGTATTTAAAGTGATAATCATAAGATATCTGGTGCGGGAGACGCTCAAAAGCCAGCTGGCGATACTCTTCATCTTGCTTTTGATCTTCTTCTGTCAAAAGTTAGTGAGGATCCTCGGCGCAGCGGTTGACGGCGATATTCCGGCGAATCTGGTGCTCTCCCTTCTCGGGTTGGGCGTGCCGGAAATGGCGCAGCTTATCCTGCCATTAAGCCTGTTCCTCGGGCTGCTGATGACGCTGGGCAAACTGTATACCGAAAGTGAAATTACGGTAATGCATGCCTGCGGCCTGAGCAAAGCGGTTCTGGTGAAAGCGGCAATGATCCTTGCGGTATTCACGGCAATCGTCGCGGCGGTTAACGTGATGTGGGCGGGACCGTGGTCATCGCGTCATCAGGATGAAGTGTTAGCAGAAGCGAAAGCGAACCCTGGCATGGCGGCGCTGGCGCAAGGGCAATTCCAGCAAGCGACTAATGGCAGCTCGGTGCTGTTCATCGAAAGCGTTGACGGCAGCGATTTCAAAGATGTGTTCCTCGCACAAATTCGACCAAAAGGTAATGCACGTCCTTCTGTGGTGGTGGCCGATTCCGGACATTTAACCCAGCTGCGCGACGGCTCCCAGGTCGTCACTCTCAACCAGGGAACGCGCTTCGAAGGCACTGCACTGTTACGTGATTTCCGCATTACGGATTTCCAGGATTATCAGGCGATCATTGGTCACCAGGCGGTGGCGCTCGACCCGAACGATACCGACCAGATGGACATGTGCACATTGTGGAACACTGACACCGATCGTGCTCGCGCAGAACTGAACTGGCGTATCACGTTGGTATTCACCGTGTTTATGATGGCACTTATGGTCGTACCGCTGAGCGTGGTTAACCCACGTCAGGGACGCGTACTGTCGATGCTGCCAGCCATGCTGCTGTATCTACTTTTCTTCCTGATCCAGACCTCCCTGAAATCGAACGGCGGTAAAGGTAAGCTGGACCCGACGCTGTGGATGTGGACCGTTAACCTGATTTATCTGGCTTTAGCGATTGTTCTCAACCTTTGGGACACTGTGCCGGTCCGCCGCCTGCGCGCCAGTTTTTCGCGTAAAGGAGCGGTGTGATGCAACCTTTTGGCGTACTTGACCGCTATATCGGTAAAACTATTTTCACCACCATCATGATGACACTGTTCATGCTGGTGTCGCTGTCGGGCATTATCAAGTTTGTCGATCAGCTGAAAAAAGCCGGGCAGGGGAGTTACGACGCGTTAGGCGCAGGAATGTATACCTTGCTGAGCGTGCCGAAAGATGTGCAGATCTTCTTCCCGATGGCGGCTCTGCTTGGGGCGTTGCTTGGTCTTGGGATGCTGGCGCAGCGCAGCGAACTGGTGGTGATGCAGGCTTCTGGTTTTACCCGTATGCAGGTGGCGCTGTCGGTAATGAAAACCGCCATTCCGCTGGTCTTGCTGACGATGGCGATTGGCGAATGGGTCGCGCCGCAGGGCGAGCAGATGGCGCGTAACTACCGTGCGCAGGCGATGTACGGCGGCTCGTTGCTCTCTACCCAGCAAGGTTTATGGGCGAAAGATGGCAACAACTTCGTCTACATTGAGCGGGTTAAAGGTGACGAAGAGTTAGGTGGCATCAGTATTTATGCCTTTAACGAGAATCGTCGTCTGCAATCCGTACGCTATGCCGCTACCGCGAAGTTTGACCCGGAACATAAAGTCTGGCGTCTGTCGCAGGTTGATGAATCTGATCTGACCAATCCGAAACAGATCACCGGTTCGCAGACGGTGAGCGGCACCTGGAAAACCAACCTCACACCGGACAAACTGGGCGTGGTGGCGCTGGACCCGGATGCACTCTCCATCAGCGGTTTGCACAACTACGTGAAGTATCTGAAGTCGAGCGGTCAGGATGCCGGACGTTATCAGCTCAACATGTGGAGCAAAATCTTCCAGCCGCTATCTGTGGCGGTGATGATGCTGATGGCGCTGTCGTTCATCTTTGGCCCACTGCGTAGCGTACCGATGGGTGTGCGTGTGGTCACCGGTATTAGCTTCGGTTTTGTCTTCTACGTACTGGACCAGATCTTCGGCCCGCTGACGTTGGTTTATGGCATCCCGCCGATCATCGGCGCACTGTTGCCAAGCGCCAGCTTCTTCTTAATCAGCCTGTGGCTGTTAATGAGAAAATCGTAATCTAACAAGGGAGCGAAAGCTCCCTTTATTATTGTTGACAAAGTCAAATACGAGTTCGAACGGTCCCCTCGCCCCTTTGGGGAGAGGGTTAGGGTGAGGGGCACAGACCACGTCTGACTTATCTTTTTCTCCCCCCCAGCAAACTCCCCAACATCCCGCGTACAATCTGATTCGTCACCTGGCGAGCGGCGCTTTTGGCCATTGTTTGCACCACACCATCTTTCTTCCCGCCGCGTGGTCCGGTAGTGCCGAACAAAATATCCTTCAATCCACCAAGAATGCCGTCATCTACCGCTACCTCTTTCCCTTTCGCGGGGGGATTATTTTGCTGCTCGGTACTGGCCTGAAAGCCTTTTTGCAACATCTCATAGGCGGATTCCCGGTCCACGTCATCCTCGTACTTGCCATACACCGGGGAGTGGTTAATCAAGCCATTGCGCTCATCTTCCGTCACCGGTCCCATCCGCGAACAAGGCGCAATCACCATCGCCCGTTCCACCACAGAAGGACTTCCTTTTGCATCGAGAAACGAGATCAACGCTTCGCCCGTCCCCAGTTCCTGGATTGCCTTTTCGGTATCAAACGCCGGATTAGCCCGCATGGTTTGCGCCGCTGCCTTCACTGCTTTCTGATCTTTTGGCGTAAAAGCCCGCAAAGCGTGCTGAACGCGATTACCGAGCTGGCCGAGCACATTATCTGGAATATCAGACGGGTTTTGCGAAACGAACCAGACGCCCACGCCTTTTGAGCGAATAAGCCTTATCACCTGCTCAATCTTATCCAGCAGTACCTGCGGTGCATCGTTAAACAGCAGATGTGCTTCGTCGAAGAAAAACACCAGTTTTGGCTTCTCCAGATCGCCCGCTTCCGGCAATTGTTCATACAACTCTGAAATCATCCACAGCAGGCTGGCGGCGTACAGTTTCGGCATCTGATAAAGCTTCTCGGCGCTGAGGATATTAATAACGCCTTTACCGTTGGCATCGATGCGCATCCAGTCTTTGATATCCAGCATCGGCTCACCAAAGAAGTGTGCTGCGCCTTGCTGTTCCAGCGACAACAGCCCGCGCTGGATGGCACCAACCGATGCGCTACTGATATTACCGTACTGATTCTGGAAAGATTTGGCGTTATCGCCGATGTACTGGGTAATCGCCCGCAGATCTTTAAAGTCGAGCAGTAACAGCCCCTGATCGTCAGCAATGCGGAAGATGATATTCAGCACGCCAGATTGCACATCGTTGAGATTCAACAGCCGCGCCAGCAACAGTGGCCCCAGGTCTGAAACCGTCGCCCGTACCGAATGGCCTTTCTCGCCAAAGATATCCCACACCACCACCGGATTAGCATGCGGTTGCCAGTCATTGACGTCGATATTTTTAAGCCTTGCGAGCAGTTTTTCCGACGCCGTTCCTGCCTGCGCGATACCGGTCAGATCGCCTTTCACATCAGCCATAAACACCGGCACGCCGATTTCCGACAATGACTCCGCCAGTTTTTGCAGCGTGACAGTTTTACCCGTCCCCGTTGCGCCAGTAATCAGCCCGTGACGGTTAGCCATTCCCGGCAGTAAAAACAGTTCTGTGTCCGGCGTGCGGGCAATTAACAGGGGGTCGCTCATGAGATATCCTCCAGTTTCCTGCCTGGAGTATAGGCAACGTCCGGCAAAGAGAATACGTGTAATGAAGAGAAAATAACCTAAAGCGTGTTGCCGTGATAAATCTGATACCCGAGGTCAACAGTGTTGTGGTTGTGATCGTTATTTTTAATTTTGCTCAGCAACATTTGGGCGGCCATCCGACCAATATCAAAACGGGGAGTAATTACGCTGGCGAGGCTTGGGATCATTTGCCTGCCAATCTCCAGCCCATGAAAACCCGCAATGGAAATTTGTTCTGGCACGGCGAGGTTTCGCTCGCGGCACAGCAGAAGCGCACCCATCGCAATATCGTCATTGGTGCAAAATACACCGTCTAAATCCGGGTTTGCGCTAAGGGCATCACGCATTAACTGCATTCCTAAATGAATGGATGAGATGGCGCGTGGATTCATGCGTAATGGGGAAAGATTATGCAGCATCATCGCATCGCAATACCCCTGATAACGCTGTTCATCGCGGGTGTCATCTTTGGAACCGAGATACAGAATTTTGTGCCTGACTCGCTTCTCCAGCATGGTACACACCATGTCAAAAGCGGCCTGCCGATTATCAAAACCGACCTCCATATCCAGCCGTTCTCCCTGTACATCCATCAATTCCACGACCGGAATGGTGGCTGAACGCAGAAATTTCACCGTCCTGATGGTGTGATATTTTTCCGAAAGTATAATCCCGTCAATGTTATAAGAGAGCAGGTTAATCACCGACTCTTCTTCGGAATCGCGATCGTAATTGTAATTAGCAATAAGGGTCTGATAATTATGCTCAGAGGTGACGGATTCTATTCCCGCGAGAATGTCAGCGAAGAGTTGATTTTGAAATGACGGAATCAAGATACCGAGGGTATAACTTTGTGCATTCAACAACATGCCGGGAGCGCGATTAGGGATATAATTGATCTCTTCCATAATTTTGGCGATGCGCTCGCCTGTTTCCTTTGCCACCTTTTTCGGCGAGCGGATATAACGACTCACGGTCATTTTTGTTACGCCAGCCAGCGTAGCGATATCCTGTAAAGAAATTCTGTGATTGCGCATAACTTCTCCCAACGTCGGGGGAATCTTCAATCTTCCCCCGAAACTACATCACAATATTTTATTCTTTCAGTGCAATACGGCGTTAATGGCTAACACGCCCAGCAAACCCATAATAGAAATAAGGGTTTCCATCACCGTCCAGGTACGCAACGTTTCACCAACCGTCAGATTAAAATACCCTTTAAATAGCCAGAAGCCAGGGTCGTTTACGTGTGACGCGATCACGCTGCCCGCACCGGTTGCCAGTACCATTAAAGCGGGATCGGCATGGGTAACGTTGATAATCGGCAACACCACACCCGCGGTGGTAATGGCCGCGACGGTGGCAGAGCCCAGAGCGATACGCAACAGCGCCGCAACAGTCCAGCACATCAATAACGGCGAAAGTGTAGTTCCGGTCATTAAGTGTGAAATATACTGCCCGACACCGCTATCTACTAATACCTGCTTAAACGCGCCGCCGCCAGCGATAATAAACACAATCATCGCGATAGCGCCTATAGAATCCCCAATGATATCCATGATTTGCTCGATGGTGCGTCCATTACGTCGGCCCAGTGTGAAAATCGCAATAACAATGGCAATAAACAGCGCAACGGCAGGGTTACCGACAAATTCAAAGAAGAGGCGCACGGTGTTAGTTTTCGGTAACGTAATTTCACAAACGGCGGCGATAGCCATCAGGATGACCGGGATCACGGCAGCGAAAATACTGTTCCAGAAGGAGGGCATCTCCTCTTCGCTAAACAGATGAGGATTAAATAAGCCTTCCGGTGGTGCTTTCTCAAAGCGAGTTAGCAGTTTAGAAAACAGCGGTCCTGCGACAATAACTGTCGGAATGGTAATGATAAATCCATACAGTAAAGTCGTTCCGAGATTAGCCTCAAAGATAGTCGCGATGGCAGTAGGCCCTGGATGTGGCGGCAGAAAACAGTGGGTTACAGAGAGCGCTGCTACCATTGGTACGCCAACATACAACAGGGGTAATCCTGATGATGCTACGATGGTAAATACCAACGGCAACAGCAGGACAAAACCCACTTCAAAAAACATGGCGAGGCCCACAACCAGACCGGTGATCACTAGCGCCCATTGCACGCGTTTTTTACCAAAAGTAGCAATCAGCGTAGTGGCGATACGTTGTGCCGCACCCGTATCAGAAATCAGCTTGCCTAACATGGCCCCGAAACCGAGGATCATTGCCAGCCCGCCGAGCGTGCTGCCGATACCATTTTGTATAGAGTGCAGGACGGCCTGTGCATCCATCCCTTCGGCAAATCCGACGACGGCAGCTACCAGAACGAGGGCAATAAAGCCGTTAACTTTAAAGCCGATCATCAGGATAAGAAGCAGCGCGACGCCTGCCGCAATAATGATTAATGGCATAGTCTTTATCTCTTATTAGTGCCAGAAAAGCAGCGCTTTCGCGCTGCACGTAGGGTGGTGGCTGTTAAACAGCCACTAACATGCCGCCATCAACAAACAACAGGTGGCCGTTTACGAAATCAGAGGCTTTTGAAGAAAGGAACACCGCAGCACCAATCAGTTCCTGCGGATCTCCCCAGCGTGCGGCGGGGGTCCGTTTGCACAACCAGGCGGTGAAGGCTTCGTCCTCAACCAGTGCTTTAGTCATTTCTGTTTTGAAATAGCCCGGCGCAATACCGTTGACCTGAATATTGTGGCGCGCCAGCTCGACGCACATGCCGCGGGTGAGCATTTTTACCGCCCCTTTCGATGCGGCATAAGGGGTGATGGTGTCACGTCCCAGTTCGCTTTGCATCGAGCAAATATTAATAACTTTACCTGCCTTGCGTTCAACCATGTGACGAGTTACCGCTTGCGATACCAGGAACACGGCGGTCTGGTTTACTGCGATCACATCATTCCACTCTTGTTCAGGGAACTCAGTAAAAGGATGACGGCGCTGGATACCGGCGTTATTCACCAGCACATCAATGGGGCCGATGTCCTTTTCGATATGTTCAACGGCGGCATCAATTTCATGTTTATGAGTAACATTAAAAGGTGCGGCAACGGCCTGAATACCCTCCTGGTGGAGTTTTTCTACAGCAAGTTCTGCGCGTTCGGCAGTAATATCATTAATAATTATTTGTGCGCCATATTTACCCAGGCCGGTTGCCAGTAAAAAGCCAATGCCCTGTGCTGAACCGGTAATCAAGATATTTTTTCCTGCCAGTGAAAATAGATCGTTCATTGTATTATTCCTTTATTTATCTCTTAGAAAACAAGCTGGACTTTTGCTGCCTGGGTTTTATCACCGGCGAAACGTAGCGCCTCTTCCAGGTCAGTGAAGGGATATTCAGCACTCAGTAAAGGCAGTGGATTGATAACGCCATTCGCCAGCCATGACACTGCGGTATTAAATTCGCTGGTAAAACGGAAAGAGCCTTTGAGTGAAATCTCCTTACCAATCAATGTCATCATTGGGAATTCTGCCATCGCGCCTCCCATACCTACCTGCACCATTACGCCGCGTGCACGAGTGACCTCCAGACAGGTATTCACTGATGAAGGATGACCGGACACTTCAAAGCTGACATCGAAATAGCCTTTTTCCGCTTTCCAGTGATCCATGTCGTCGTTTTGTGGGTTTACGAGCACATCCGCACCCATCTCTTTGCCCAGCGAAAGGGAACGGGGACTCACATCGGCACAGACAATTTCCGCGGCCCCCAGTGTTTTCACAGCACTGACAATCAGGCAGCCAATGGGCCCAACACCGGAAACAAATACTCGCTTGCCCTGTAACTCGCCGGCCTGATGTGCGGCATGAATCGCGACGGCTAAAGGTTCGGCAAAAGCCATAACCTTTTCGTCAGCTTTGGCCGGATAAGGGACACATTGCGACGTTTCGACCATTTTATAACGGGTAAAACCACCATCAACATGAGGGAAATACATGGCACTGCCAAAAAAACGCATATCTGTACACTGATTCTCGTTATGTTCAATGCAGTATTTGCAGTGACCGCACGGTTTAGACGGATTAATGGCTACCGTTTGCCCTTCATGTAATTCTGATGAGTCGCTATGAATAACTTTACCGATAACTTCATGACCTAACACCATCGGTGCCTTTATCATGAAATTACCTACTTTTCCTTCCTGATAATAATGTAAATCGGAACCGCAAATTCCACCTCGGGTTATTTGTACTAATGTTCCATTATTATTCCAATCTATCGTCTGCTCGGTAACGGCAACAGTTTTCTTGCCTGCAACAACGCAGGACTGTGTTTTCACTTGCATAAATTCCTCACTGGTCAGGTAGACACCTCGGAAGCATTTAAGCGGTTTTAATTGTCATTATTTGTGATGAAGATCATGTTGGAAAATTGTTACATTACTATGTTACGCATAACGTGATGTGCCTTGTAATTCTTATCAGCAGAAATAAAAAAACATGAAATTATTATGCCACCAGGCGTAGTATCGCAGCAGGTAAGATGATTCAGGAGATTTTAAATGGCGGGTGAAAGCTTTATTTTGATGGGCGTTTCAGGGAGTGGTAAAACATTAATTGGTAGCAAGGTTGCCGCGTTATTATCTGCTAAATTTATTGATGGTGACGATCTTCATCCAGCCAAAAATATAGATAAAATGTCGCAGGGTATTCCATTATCTGATGAAGATCGACTTCCCTGGCTGGAACGCTTAAATGATGCTTCATACAGTCTTTATAAAAAGAATGAAACAGGATTTATTGTCTGTTCATCATTAAAAAAACAGTATCGTGATATTTTACGCAAGGGTAGCCCCCATGTTCATTTCCTCTGGTTAGATGGCGACTATGAAACTATTCTCGCGCGAATGCAGCGTCGGGCTGGGCATTTTATGCCGGTAGCGTTACTAAAAAGTCAGTTTGAGGCACTGGAGCGTCCACAAGAAGATGAACAGGATATTGTGCGCATTGATATCAACCATGATATTGCCAATGTCACCGAACAATGTCGGCAGGCTGTGCTGGCGATACGACAAAACAGAATATGTGCGAAAGAGGGCAGCGCCTCAGATCAGCGCTGCGAATGATTTTCAAAAATCGGCTTTCAACACCACGCGGTAACGCGCCTTACCGTCGCGCACATGCTGGATGGCGTCGTTAATTTTCGACATCGGGAACAATTCGGTAGTCGGCGCAACCTTGCTGCGGGCGGCAAAACGCATCAGCTTACGCAACTCATAAGGCGTGCCAGTAGCAGAGCCAGAGACACTGCGATCGCCCGCAATTAACGTAAAGGCCGGAACAGACAGCGGCGTGAGAACCGCACCGACCGTATGGAAATTACCGCCATACGTCAGCGCCTCAAAATAAGGCTGCCAGTCGAGGCTGACGTTCACAGTATTGATAATGAGATCAAACTGCCCCGCCAGAGTTTTCAGTGCCTGCGGATCGCGGCTATTCACCACTTTATCGGCACCCATCGCCAGTACTTCCTGCTCTTTCGCCGGATTTGAACTAAAGGCTGTCACCTCGCATCCCATTGCGTGCAGAAGTTTTATAGCGATATGCCCCAGCCCGCCAATACCAATTACCCCAACGCGGCTGGTAGCAGTGATATGGTGCATCAACAGTGGTTTAAAGACCGTGATACCGCCGCACAACAGCGGCCCGGCGGACTCGATATCAATATTTTCTGGCAGTGGAATCACCCATTGCCAGTCCGCACGCAACTTCTCGGCAAAGCCACCGCGATTCATAATCGTCGGCACCGCACCTTGCTCGCAGTTGATCTGATTACCGCTAATACAGGCGTCGCAGTGACCACAGCTACGCGCCGTCCAGCCAATCCCGACACGCTGACCGACCTGCAAACCTTTATCCTGCGCGGCGCTCCCGAGTGCCACCACGCGCCCAATCACCTCATGCCCGGCAACCAGCGGATACTGTGAAAATCCCCATTCGTTATCGATCATCGACAGATCGGAATGGCAGATCCCGCAGTAATCCACCTGCACTTCAATATCTTGTGGCTTCAGCTCACCGGGATCGTACTCATAAACTTCCAGTTCGCCGCCCGCTTCTTTTGCGGCATAGCTTTTTATCATCGACATTTTTTGGTCCTTCTCTGGTGTTGTCTGGGAAGTGTAGAGCATGGCAGGGCGGGGTGCCTGGAGTGTGACAAAGGTTACACATCGCGGTATGCAATGCTGAAAATTTCAGCACTTAGCGAGGTGCGAGCAAGCTGGCGCTTGCATGGTGGTGCGTGACAGGTATAATTCACAACGTTTTCCGCATACCTCTTCAGTGCCGAAGTGGCGAAATCGGTAGACGCAGTTGATTCAAAATCAACCGTAGAAATACGTGCCGGTTCGAGTCCGGCCTTCGGCACCAATCAAGTCTTTTTTATCGTCTACTAAAGTCTATTTACGTATATAAAATCAATAAGTTATATATTCTGCCTCTTGCTTCAGGTCCATTTAAGTCTACTGTCGTATATCAACATCTACCAACAAATGATGGTATAACTGTTGGTAGCTTCGGTTCGATTGAAATTGATACCAACACGGGGAGGGGGATCTATGGCTCTTACTGATATCAAAGTCAGAACAGTTAAGCCTGCAGACAAACCTTTCAAACTTACCGATGGTGAGGGGATGCACCTGTTGGTTAACCCCAATGGCTCAAAATACTGGCGTCTTCAATATCGTTTTAGTGGCAAACAGAAGATGCTGGCGTTAGGGGTTTATCCAATGGTTTCATTGGCAGAGGCTCGTAAGAGGCGCGATGCCGCAAAGAAACTGGTATCTGATGGTATCGATCCCTCTCAAAAGAAAAAAGAGGACAAGATTGAAGAAAGCGGAGCACTAACCTTTGAGGCTGTAGCAAGAGATTGGCATGCATCCTGTAGCAAAAAATGGTCGAAGTCCCATAGTGAGCGGGTGCTTAAAAGCTTAGTGGATAATCTTTTCTCTGCGTTAGGTCAGCGGAAAATTTCGGAGTTGAAGACAAGAGATTTACTCGCCCCGATAAAGGTAGTTGAGGCGAGCGGACGATATGAAGTTGCCTCTCGTCTTCAACAACGTACAACTGCTATCATGCGTTTCGCGGTACAAAATGGTCTGCTTGATTATAACCCGGCCCAAGACATGGCTGGTGCGGTAGCCGTGGCTAAACGAGTGCATCGTCCCGCTCTCAATTTTGAGCGAATCCCTGAATTACTTGATAGAATTGAGTGCTTTAATGGTCGAAAATTGACCAAGCTGGCGGTGGAGTTGACGTTATTAGTCTTCATTCGTTCGAGTGAACTGCGTTTTGCCAGATGGAAAGAAATCGATTTTAAAAATGCGCTTTGGACGATACCTGCGGAGCGAGAACCTTTAATGGGCGTTAAATACTCATATCGTGGTTCTAAAATGCGTAGTCCTCATCTTGTTCCCTTAAGCCGTCAGGCTCTGAAAGTGTTAGAAGAGATAAAACATATCAGTGGGGATAACGAGTTGGTCTTCATAGGTGATCACCAGCCAGATAGGCCAATGAGCGAGAACACTGTTAACAAGGCCCTTCGCTCAATGGGGTATGACACGAAAACGGAAGTCTGTGGGCATGGGTTTAGGGCGATGGCTTGTAGTGCCTTGATTGAGTCTGGTTTATGGTCAAGAGACGCTGTTGAACGTCAGATGAGCCATCAGGAACGAAACAATGTCCGTGCGGCTTACATCCATCTTGCAGAACATCTTCATGAACGTAGGCTCATGATTCAGTGGTGGGGTGATTATTTACACCAATGTAGAACTTGTTATAAGCAACCATTCAGCTTTGATAAAGCGTGAACAAGTTTTTGTACCGCTCTTAATTAGTTTACAAAAATTAACTTGGAATTAGGATTAGATTAATAAAATGAGTAAAGTAAAAGTGTTAGACACCTTCGCTGGAGCAGGAGGATTTAGTCTGGGGTTCCATATGGCAGGCGCCGAAATAATTGGTGCTATCGAGGTTGATAGTTGGGCAACTGAAACATTTAAATTTAATCACCCAGAATCATTGGTAATCAAAAAAGACATATCACAGTTTAGTGATGAAGAGATATTAGAAACTTTTAAAAATAACAAGCCTGACATTATACTAGGTGGGCCACCATGCCAAGGTTTTTCAATAGCTAATAAAAAGAATGGTGATCATAAAGATCCGCGAAATTCATTATTTGAAGAGTTTCTCCGCATTGGAAGAATATTATCACCAATGGTAATGATAATGGAGAATGTTCCGAATATAATTAAAGCAAAAACAAAAGATGGAATATTTGTCGTCGATATTATAAAAGAGGAGCTGTCATCGTTAGGATATCATGTTTATCACAATATTTTGGAGTCAACAGATTTTGGGGTACCGCAAATAAGAAAGCGTTTGTTTATTATAGCATCCAGAAAAGAATTAAAAAATCCATTTCCAAAACCAACACATAACATAGCTGGTAGTGATGGGTTGAAAAAAACACCCACATTATGGGATGCTATTTCGGATCTTCCTCAAATTAATGCCCGAGAGGGAAGCGAAGAGATGGATTATGATAAACAAGCTTTAACTGATTATCAAAAACAACTCAGGGAAAATAGTCATAAAATATCTAATCATAAGGCAATGAATCATTCAAAAAGACTAGTTGAACGTTTTTCTTCCATGACTTGGGGGCAATCTACTTCTGATGTTCCTGAACATTTGAAACCGTATAAAAGAAATAGCAAAGAAATTTCTGAAAAGGTATATGATCAGAATAATAGACGTATGCATCCTAATAAACCATGTCATACAATTGCGGCTTCATTTTATGCAAACTTCGTTCATCCTTATTTAAACCGAAACTTTACTGCGAGAGAGGGGGCTAGAATTCAGTCATTTCCAGACTGGTATGTGTTTAAGGGAAAACCTACTGTAGTAAGCCATAAATTGTTACAGAGAGAAGGTCGTGAAGATGAAAAATACTTATGTCAATACAATCAAATAGGTAATGCCGTTCCACCATTAATGGCAAAGGAAATTGCATTAAATATCTTTAATGAGGTATTTTATAATGATAAAAAATAATGTTTTTGTTCATGGGAATAATATATTACAAAAGCTTAACAGTAAAGTTAAATACACAGATAGAGAATCGGTTTTATATTTAGAAGAGATAAGTCAAAGGTATGAGGTTTGGAAGAAAGATAATCTAGAACTTAAAGGGCCATTTAAGAGTTCCTCTTTAGAGGAAATACAAGAAATAATCTGTGAAAGAGTTAAGCTATTAAATAACTATAAGGATTTTCTTGATATCCAAAAATATGCAGAACATTTTGACTCAAGATCAAATCTACATTCATCTGTTCTTGAGGAGTTTATGTATTATTTATTTAAAGATATAGTTGAAGAAATAAGTCCAAATGCTCTTATAGGTAAATCACATTCGTTTAAAGATATATTTTTTAGGTCAAGCTCATATGGTAATATGGTGGAAAGGCCCTACGCTGTTATTGAGAAAAAAGATCATGATTTTTCGATCGGAATCAGTGTAAATGCTGAGATGAATTGCAATGGATCTCAACAAAATGAGGTTCATATTTGGGATATTCCTGCTATAGCAATTGAATGTAAAACGTATCTTGATAAAACAATGCTACAGGATGTTTCAACGGCGGCTGAAGAAATAAAACTCAAGAATCCAAATGCAATGTATATTGTAGTAGCGGAATGGATAAAGTTAACCGAGAATATAAATTTAAAAAAATATAAGGTTGATCAAATTTATGTGCTACGCAAGCAAAAGAACACCGATAGAGAATACAGGTTTTTAGATGGTTATGTAAAAAATCCAATTTACGAAGATGCAGTGATGCATTTGTTTATTCTTGTAAAAGATTTCTTAACGTCTGATTGGGAGGGTGGTGTAAATTATGGATTGCAAAACGGCTATCTTCTTTGATTGAGTAATTTATTTGCGGTTGTTTAAGTAGGTGGTTTTTTTATAAATCACCTACTTGTGATGATATATAATTGGAGACAATAAAACTTTAATGGAAATTACTCCTTTCTACCAACCATATCCTCAAGAAATCTTTTCCCTCGTAATTTAATTCTTGCTTTAGCCTCCGCATTAATATTCGATGATTGCAATATCAGTCCTAATATTAACTCTTTATCCACCTCTTCCACTTTACAGCCCACAGCTTTAGCCACTTCAGCACCAAGGATGATCTTCAGGCGTGTCTCCGCGCTCTTGGATAAAGATTTTTCTTTGGTCTTGAGACGATTCAAATGCATCTGCGCTGATGCTATTTTTTGCTTAATTGTTTTTTCTATTCGAGGTTTTCTGCTTTTATCATTACCTTCAAGAACATCTCCCTGTTTACTCATCAGAACTCTTCTCCTTTTTCCATTCATTCATATAAAATGAAAGAAGTATATAAAAAACATCATCATTTCCATTATCAACAGTATGCCAGAACAGTTTGCCGGGGAAGAAACCGATTAAGTTCGTCATTGAGATGTTTTCTTCGAGATGCATGAGTGAATACAGGTAAGCATCCAGAGAAACGCAAAATTTATAATAAGCAGGGAAAGATACGTTGCCATGGCGCTCAAGAAAGTAATCCATAAAACAGCAAAAATAAAATAGTTCATCGTCAAAGTTATCATTGTTGATTTGTATTCGTTTCTCAAACCCAGTAAACGATTTTTTCATCTCCGCTACCTTATTGAAATCCAACCCCATGAAGTTAATGTATTTATGTGTCATTTGTTTTCCCTTTTGTTATTTAATGATTACTCCTTGCAATACAATTAAAAAATGAAAAGGTCAAATAATATGATAACGTCAAATAATATGGTAACGTTATGTTATATATATTGAAGCAGCACTGTATGATTGTTTTAAACAATCAACCTGCTGACAGGCTTGCCCTATTAATGATGGGATTCATCCCGAAATAATGGTATTTTGGTTTTAAACATGAGATGTCAGTAAGCTCAAAATAAAATCATGCAACATAATCGAGTGCAATCACTAACGTTAAATACCTGATACTCTCCCCGTTACTTATTTTATCAAATCAATGAAAAACATTTTATCTCTTGTTTTTAAACTCTGATTTTTGGCCTCAACCTGTGAATTGTGCAACACGTAAAATATTTTTTATTTTCACTATTCTATCTTAATTCAGCTTTCCCGCCTTACGGCGGGAGACTAATTTAATTACTTTTGCCCTTACGGGCGCTATCTAAAACCCAAATATTCAATATTATTACTCTACCTCAACCGTTTATCCGATTCTAGCCCTGTTAATTTCACAGACATTAAAACTAGCGTTATTATTTAACTATAGAAAAACTTTTTATATTGTCGTTATTTTTAGCTCCTTTAGGAGATATAAAAATAAAGCAATGCCCACCTATACACTGCTACGCAGTGTGTGGGGTCTACCGACGGTTGCCTGCCGCAGGCTAACACCGTTTCCTTCGGAAACAAGGTCAACGTCAACACCAGAGTTTTTCTTGCGAAAAACTAAAACCAGCATAGTCGCATTGGAGATTTATATTTTGGTTTGATATTTAAATTTATATTGAGGTTCTTTTTATTGTATGGCTATTTTTCATCTAGATTTTAAAATTGTGAAACGAAGTGAGGGCAAATCTTCCGTTGCGAAGGCTGCTTATCATGCTCGTACAAGGATAACAGATGAAAGAACAGGTGATACGTATGATTATAGCCGCCGTACTGATTTATACGGACATTTCATATTAGCACCCGTTAATGCTCCTCAACGTATTGTAAAAGACTCTACAGCATTGTGGAATGAAGTTGAACGGGTCGAGCGTCAGCAAAATGGTCAAACAGCTCGTTATTTCGATGTTGCCATACCTGCCGAGTTAAACAATGACGACAAGAAAAGACTTGTCCTTGAGTATTGTCAGAAAAATTTCGTTGATAAAGGCATGATTGCCGATATCGCTTTCCACGATCTTGATAGCGATAATCCTCATGCTCACGTTATGTTGACATTAAAAACCATAGGCCCTGAAGGTTTTGGTAAAAAAGAAAGAAGCTGGAACGACAGAAAAATGTCTGTTTTATGGCGCGAATCATGGGCAGCTATGGCGAACAGCTATCTTGCTGCTGCTGGTTCATCAGAACGTATTGATCATCGTTCTCTTCAGGCCCAGCACGAGGAAGCGTTAGAAAAAGCAGCAGTAGCTTTAGATAATGAAGAAAAAGCGTTATCGCTTGCTAAGGCCGCTGAAACAAATCGTCCTGCAATGAAACGTATCCACAGCGCTAAATGGCGTAGTAAGGCGGCTCAGGAACAAAGAGCCACAGAACAAGCTGTTCGTGACGCTGCCAAGCAGGAAGCAGTTGAAGTCTACAAAACATTCAGCGAACTTGATCTTGAAATCGTCATTGATGTCAGAAGCTTTACGATTACACATCTTGCTGAACCAGAAGAAATCGTATTACCAAAAACACGCTCCGGCTCTTCGACTAATGAAGTACAAAGACCCGTATTGGTAGCGCCAGCTCCTAATACCCGCATCAGGGGTGTTAAATCCTATCGTGATAAATCCAAAGTCAGTAAGGTTGTTGCTGGTAAGAAACCATCGGTCAGTATTTCTGATTTTGGAACAAATACTATCCTGAAAACATCCTCCTCTCAAAAACCAAACAGGGCTTCCAGAAGCGCCCCTGAACGTGTTAAGAGGAAAACAGCTACTCCACGTCAGGATAATATTTTTAAGCGCTTCACTGCCCTCTTAGTTTATTTTATCAGGGATAAATTCATATGGGCTAAAACAGACAAAATTAAAGTTGATATTATCAGTGAGGAACATGATAAACGCATTGCTGAAAATTATGTCTTTGACGAAGTATTAGGTCATTCTGTTCCACGTGCTGAATATGAGAAACGCGCTAAGTTTAACCAAGATGACTACAAGCCAACACCAAATGAGATCAGCCGTTTCCCAAGTCTTCCTAAAAATGACATACCGGAACACGATAATAGTTTGGGTCTCACTCAATCTATACTATCCAGAAAAGATAATACATTAAAATTAAAACCGCCGGGCCACAGAGAATGAGAATACAAGACTCTTTTTAATTTTCAGTCAATAATGTATATTGTCAAGATAAATTATCTTACCCAAGTAAGGATGAACGTTGTTAACGATTGCCAAAATCCAAGATGAAGCTACAATGTTTCGAAAATTGATCGAGAACTGTGACAAAAAGAACACCAGCCTTGTTATAGACTGTTTTCCTGTTATGAGTTGTAAACTTTCTTCGATGCTTCTTTCTTATCACTTCCTGATGTTATGGCCTGACCTTGAAATTAAAGGAGTAAGTGCAGCTACAGGCAAAAATGATCGGATAACTCACTACTGGCTTGAAATCAATGACATTGTTGTTGATATAACAGGAGACCAATATAATCTAATCAATGATTACGAACTTACCAATAAAATTATAAAGGGCAGACCATTCCCCTCAATACATGTTTCGCATAATAATGAAAGCTATCTCTACAATATATTTAAAATCAAGGAAACACACTCATTTGTCTACGGCTTCCCTGAAATAGCTGATGATTTCATTGATGAAATGGCTCATGGGTATAATCAATTATTATATAAATGATAAACTATTATAGTAAAAAAATTAATATTAATCTTTTCATCAAGCGGGAACCTAGAAGACAACACAATATTGGTCTTAAATTAAAAAAAACCATAGAGTAAGTTGTTCTCTATGGTTTTTTACAATGCATTAGAATAACACATTAAATATCCAAACCACTATAGACGCTATCTGGATATTGATGAGGCCCTTTATTTGTGCTTGAAGAATAAGTCGCACAATAGTTATCTAAAGCATATTTGATAATTTTGGGCTGGAACGAAACAGAGACAGTATAGTGGTCTGCATCCAGTAATGGTTTAGGAATAAAATTCCGATCCACCTTCCTATCACCATCCAGATTTGCGATGACCACAGGGAGATTAAACTCAATAATGAGATCTATTTCATGCGCAAGGAATGAGTCACCATCACCACCTTTTCTCTTCGCATCGCTGCTCCCAAGAAGTACAACCTGTTTAGCGTTTTTCATACGCTCACGGAGATTTTTCTTTATCGTTTCTGGTTTGCTCGTATCTCTTGAAATATAAAGGTCATGTGCATCAAAAAAGTTGAAGTCAATGTTCTCATTTGCTTTCCACGCCTCCATTAGACGATAAGAACTTATATTTTCACTCGCAAATGCTACATATGTTTTATTACGATAGCTCATACAGTCTCCATATCACACTAAACAACAGATGCCAACCTGTTAAAAATACATTATACTTTATACTTGGTAAACATTTCTATGAAAAATCATATCAAACACATTCAGGCAACATAAAATCAACCTAGCTGGCACAAAAAATGGCAAAAGTTAACTTTTTCGACACGCGTATTGTTAAAAAATTTTCAGACTACACATCAACAATAAGCACTATTTTTTCACTTTTATTGATTTTTGTTGACATTCCAACAGAAAATAAAATTACGCTTGGGATTATATTCTTATTCACTTTGTCATTGTTGTATTTTGGAATTTGGTTGAAATCAAATAATCTTACGGAAGTTAATTTAGATGTAGAGGGAAGTATTGTTACTGTAAAAGCTGGGGATCTATTTCTACAAGACGGATTCAAGGTTATAGCTTTTAATGAATACTTTGACACTCAAGTTGATGACAATATTATCTCTCATAAATCCCTTAATGGGTTATACATTGATAACCATTTATCAGGTCCTGTCTCTGATTTAGACCAGCGTGTTTCAAATTATAAGTTTGATGAAGATGAAATCCTTGAAGTCAACCAAGACAGGAAGGTAGGCAAGAAACAAAAATATTCTTTAGGAACTATCTTCGTAAATGAAGATTATCTATTAACTGCTTTTTCAAAATTTGATGATAAAAATAGAGCGTTTCTTACCATGCCTGACTATTTAGGTTTTTTAATAAATTTCTGGGACAAGGTAAATCGTATATATGCTCAAAAAAGCGTTTCGGTCCCTATCTTTGGCTCTGGAATAACACGAATAAAAGAACATAAGAATATAAGCGATGAAGATTTGCTTAAAATAATGTTGTGGACATTTAGAATCAGTGAGATGCGATTTAAGTTTCCGGCAAAGCTCACTATTGTCATTCACAAAGATAAAATTGATAAAATAAATTTATTGGACATTAAATCAGCAAGAAATGGTCTTTAGTCAGACGTATTATGGGCGATAAATTTTTTCGCCCATAATATAATAATTTCCGTGCTACATTCTTCTCCTGAACACAACATTATCAGAGAAAATTGCCTTACCTGCAATAAACCCAACCGCCGCAATGATTGGCAGGCTGATAGTCGCTCCCGCCATGCCTGCAGACATTCCGATCAGTATAGACAGGCCGAAGGTCAATAATATAACCACGAGAGCATACCAGCCGGGGTAGGCTCCATATAAAACAGTCGCCATGCAGCCGGTACAAACATGTACACCCCGCTGGCTTTCTTTCAGGCAAAACGGACACTTGATGGTATTGTTTTCCATGATAGCCCCTTAATTGGCTTTCCAGCCGTTGCTGGTTTTAACAAGAGCTATGACACTTTCAACAGGTTCGTTTATCCCTTTCACACCCACGAACGCGCTTTTGTCCAGCCACGAAGGAACGTCAGCCAGTTTCCACGTATAAGATACGCGAACAATCTTCATGCCATCTTCACCGGCTTCCGTCCATTCTGTAATCTTATCGACGGTACGATGTCCCACGCAGGCACCATCTTTGCGATCCCAAAACTCAATCTCTTGGCCTTTGTCTGTTACTTCCAGAACATCGACACTACTGAAACCATTAGCTTGTTGAGAAACATCAAGCAGTCCCTGATTAGCCAGACCTTTTAAGATTTCATCACTGGCACTGTATCCAGCAGAACGATAGCCGTGATTAACCCGGATGGGGAAACCTTTATTGAACACAATGTCATTGTCCTGCAGTGAGTAGCACAGCTTTGATTGTGATATTTTCGCGTTGATCGCTTTCTCAAAATCGCCTTTTTCATCGCATCCAGATAAAAGAGCAGCAAGACCTGCTACGAGTAAAAATTTACGCATCGTGTTATCCCAGAGTTAATGATTGATCTTGCCGTTTCTCAGAACAACCAGACGAACTGGCATATCGGCGTTGTTGACGGTAGCGAACCCACGGACTTCGAAGTTGTTGACTGTTCCAGTGACACTGACTTTCTGGCCTTTCTTGTAAGTCAGAACGGCATCATCAAGGCCGGAGTAGTAATCCAGCCAGACCATCCCGCCGCAGTAGCTGGTATCGGTTGTTTTAAAGAGCAGATAATAGTTAGGGGCTGATTTGGGCATTCCCGTCATCATGTCGCTGGCACTTCTGCCCTTCGTAACTTCAAGAACAGTGGCATTGGTGATAGAGATCCTTTTGCCAGTCCAGTTTTTCTCCGCTGCCATTGCGTTTTCTTCATAGTCTTTGCAGACAGGGCCAAGGCCAGATACAGACGATACCGGGCCAAGGCTTTGAGTGGTGGCAGTTCCCCCCAGCGCTTTACCTACTGAAGACAACGAAGAACTGATTGCTCCATTAACTTTGTTCACGCCATCGTTGAGCTGCTGGCAGCCAGAAAGAAACACCAGAGAGACCGCCAGTGGTAAGAAGTTATGTCCTTTCATTTATTCCTCAAGGATTTAGTCAGATTCGTATACCCCAATCCCGGCGCTCTCACCGACAGATCAGGAGTTATCGTCTAATCAATTGATAGAATTGAATTATTTTTGGTGTTCGTCACATCGTTTAAATCGATCGATACAAAACAAATGATAGTCAAAAACTATCATAAACAATATATCGATCGATTAAATCAATTAAAGGACCGATCGATAAATCTTTTTTAATCGCCAATATCTATCGATGTCAACTTATCGATCGATTTTACAGATCATTTTGCTTGAGTATGCTGGCACTGGCGACTATGCTGGGCTGAGATAAAGCAGTAAAACAGCGAGGAATGAGCATGGAAAACAACAACGAGCGAAGCTCTATGGAAATCTTCGAAAAAGATCAAAAAATCGCTTTTGTTGACTCGTTCAGCGATGCTGCTTTGTCTTACGAATACGAACAGGCGGGCTTCACCATTAATTTAATGCAACGCTCGGTTCTTCTCTTTAACCATAATATAAAGAAAAACGTAATGTCTTCGACATTGCGTAAAAATATGAACAGCACATTTATATATCCATATAGCAACATCAGGGAAATCAACTACTCGCTGCCTGATTGCAGATCCGATGATGCCGAGATCTGTATTATGACTGATGATGAACTAAATCCAGTCTGGACGTTCAGGGTTCCATCTCACGCACATTATATTTGCGAGCAATGGGTGGAAGTATTTAATAGCCATATTTTCTTTGGCCCATAAACAAAACATTAAACAAAAGGAAAATAAATATCTGACTAAAAAAATTAATTAATAGAATTATTTGCTTTTTAGAAAATTAATGTTTAATTATATACACATATAATATTTGATATCGAGGTATATTTATGTCTGGGAAAAATCCTTTTTGGAATTATGATTATAATGCAGCACAACGTAATAGAGAAATCGTAGACTCTTACCAACAGACCAATGAAGCAAGACTGGATTCCCAGCAGGCTCAGTTTGAAGCATCTATGGCTAATGACAGGGTTAACAGAATACAGATGCAGTTGAATAACACAATCAATAGCCATAAGAAGGTTGTCGCTGATTATGAGCAACGTCTTGAAGAATATAAACAAAATTTCTTTCGTGTAGCTTTACATAAAAACATTCTCTTCAGAACGGTTCGCAGACTTCAGGAGGAATGGCCGGATAAAAAGGAATTCATCCTTGATGAAATGCAAAGACAAAGAATTTTGTGTAATCAACAGGATTATAGAGAAAGATGGTGGAATGCCATAAAAGATAATAATCTTGCTGACGATTATCTTGAGTTTCCATTTCCTAACAGAGAGATAAAAAATAAACCATAATAAGGACTTAACTATTCGTTCATAACATTATATTTATTTTAATAAGACACTAACCTGCTGTGTCTCTTAAAAACACGCCTATACATCAATCATCCATTTTATGGAATGCTCATCATGACAACTACTTTGCATCCAAATTACGTTGTTGTTTCAAAGCTAATATCTAAGTTTGACATTACACATGACAGTAGAGATGAGAATATTAATGTCTTGATTTCTGTCATTTATGACTTGGATAACGGCAATACAATCGAATACTACATTAATAATCAGGAAGAGGCCGAGAAAAAATGCATTGAGAAAAACAGATTTTTAAGGAAGTTTAAAAATCGCATTGATAATATATCATCTGAAGAAACCCTCTCGGCTAAAGATAATCATAAACCCAAATAAAAAAATTTGAACTCAGGATGGAACTAATATCTATACCGTATAATGGGTAATGACTCCAACTTATTGATAGTGTTTTATGTTCAGATAATGCCCGATGACT
>ERZ840096.373-NODE-373-length-69749-cov-18.332783_pt1 | contig 69749 bp, 56 predicted proteins | sample MGYA00519878_ERZ840096 | MGnify/ENA primary metagenome ERZ840096 (study PRJEB31850, sample SAMEA3708865) | human gut metagenome | biome: human gut; feature: human-associated habitat; material: faeces | place: China | collected 2014 ...
GGCCGATCAGGTGGAGGACAAGCGTCTGGAGGGCATCTCCGACATCCGGGACGAGACGGACCGCAACGGTATGCGGATCGTCATCGAGCTGAAGCGGGACGCCAATCCACAGGTGGTACTCAACCGCCTGTTTGCACAGACCCAGCTGCAAACCACTTTCGCCATCAATATGCTGGCGCTGGTGAATAACCAGTCCCAGCCGAAGATCCTCTCCCTGCGGCACATCATCGACGAATATCTGGCCTTTCAGGAGGAGATCATCGTCCGCCGCACCCGCTATGACCTGAAGGACGCACAGGCCCGTGCTCACCTGCTGGAGGGTCTGCTCATCGCACAGGATAACATCGACGAGGTCATCCACATCATCCGCACCAGCTATGACAACGCCAAGGAGAACCTCATGTCCCGCTTCGGGCTGGACGATGTGCAGGCACAGGCCATTCTGGATATGCGCCTGAAGGCGCTGCAGGGGCTGGATCGTGAGAAGCTGCAGGCGGAGTACAAGGAGCTGGAGGAGAAGATCGCCTACTTCCTGAAGGTGCTGTCCGACGACGCTCTGGTGCGCTCCATCCTGAAGGAGGAACTGTCCGCCATTGCCGAGAAGTACGGCGACGACCGCAAGACGGAAATTCAGGACGTGGAGGACGAGATCGACATCGAGGACCTCATCGAGGAGGAGGAGTGCGTCTTTACCCTGACGGAGAACGGCTACATCAAGCGCACCGCCGTCAGTGAGTACGCCGCCCAGAGCAAGGGCGGCATGGGCAAGAAGGGCATCACCACCCGTGACGAGGATACCGTGGTGGATGTGTTCACCGCCTCCACCCATGACTATCTCCTGTTCTTTACCGATACCGGCAAGGTCTACCGCAAGAAGGGCTACCAGATCCCGGAGAGCGGCAAGACCGCCAGAGGCACCAACATCGTCAACATCCTGCAGGTGGAGCAGGGGGAGAGGATCCAGACTATGCTCCACTACCGGGAGGCCGGGGAGGGTCAGCTGTACCTCTTCATGACCACCCGTAACGGTACGGTGAAGCGTCTGCCGGTGGAGACGCTGAAGAATCTCCGCAACAACGGCATCCGGGCCTTGACGCTGGACGAGGGCGACGAGCTGATCAACGTGCAGGAGACCGACGGCAGCCAGCGCATCCTCATTGCCACCCACGACGGTCAGGCGGTGTGCTTCGACGAGACGGACGTGCGTGCCATGGGCCGCACCGCCGTGGGCGTCCGGGGCATCCGCCTGCGGGAGGGGGACTATGTGGTGGGCGCCGCCAGAGCCGAGACTGGAAAGACGGTGCTCTCCATCACGGAGCGTGGCTACGGCAAGCGCACCCCGGTGGAGGAGTACCGCATCACCAGCCGTGGCGGTCTCGGTATCCGCAACTATATGGTCACGGAAAAGACCGGCCCCATTGTGGGCATCAAGGTGGTGGACGGGCAGGAGGATCTCCTGCTGATGACGCAGGCGGGTATCCTGATCCGCACGGCGGTGGACAGCATCCGCATCGCCGGCCGGGCCACGCAGGGCGTTATCGTCATGCGCTTTAAGGAGGAGGGCGACCACGTCATCTCCATGGCGCTGGCGGACCGGGAGACGGAGAAGGAAACCGCCCCGACAGAGGAGTAAGCCATGGGGAAGAAAAAGGAGCAGTACTGCCCCCTGACCCGGTGGCAGTACTTCACCAAGACCCTGTACCACGATCCCTCCGCCACGGGGGAGTTCACCTATGACGGCGTGGTGTACCGCAAGAGCGAGGCTCTCCAGACGGTGGAGAGCCGAAACTCCCGGCTCCAGATGGGGTTGGTGGGCCTGATGTTTCTGGCCTTTGTGCTGGCTACCTATTTCCGCAGCGCCATGCCGCTGGCGGCGGGCATCCTGCTGATCGTGGCGGGGCAGGCTCTGCGTCTGAGCCGTCTGCCCAAGGACATCCTGTCCCACCTTACCGACACCGGACGGAGGGAGCTGTGATGGACGCTCTGCAGGTCATCGCCCGCATCCATACGGAGCTGCCGGAGAAGTTTGGAGTGCCGCGCCAGAGCGGGCTGGTGCCACAGCTGCGGGGCCGCATCGTCTTTGAACCGGCCTACCGGAACCCGGACGCCGTCCGGGGACTGGAGGATTTCTCCCACCTGTGGCTCATCTGGCAGTTCTCCGAAGCCATCCGGCAGGACTGGTCCCCTACGGTGCGGCCACCCCGCCTGGGGGGCAATCGCCGCATGGGGGTCTTTGCCACCCGCTCTCCCTTCCGTCCCAACCATCTGGGCCTGTCCTCGGTGCGGCTGGAGCGGGTGGAGCAGAGTGAGGCGCTGGGGCCGGTGCTCCATGTCTGCGGCGCAGACCTGATGGACGGCACGCCCATTTTTGACATCAAGCCCTACCTCCCCTATACCGACAGCCATCCCGATGCCGTGGGGGGCTTCACCGACGGACTGGAGAGCCGCTGCCTGCGGGTGGAGTGTCCGCCCCGGCTTCTGGAGTGCATCCCGGCGGACAGCCGGGAGGGCCTGCTGGGCGTGCTGGCGGGGGATCCCCGTCCCCGGTATCAGGAGGACCCCCAGCGGGTATACGGCATGGGCTTTGCGGGGCAGAACGTGCGATTCACCGTGGACGGGGAGACTCTCACCGTGCATTCCATTGACCCGCTGGAGAAGTAACGCCAATATAGAACGGCATAAGGAACAACGATGAAGGCTGTAACCATCTGCACCGACGGGGGTAAAACCGCTATGCGGTTTTACCGGTGATGCCGTTCTGCTCGCCCCTTGCGGGGCCACCGCAGAATATGGCGGACGGGCCCGCCGGGTCAGGGCCGCCCGATAAAACCATTGGGAGCAACACAAGAACGCCTATGAAAACTGTAACCATCTACACCGACGGGGCCTGTTCTGGCAACCCCGGTCCCGGCGGCTGGGGAGCCATTCTGGAGTGGAACGGTATCGAGAAGGAACTCTCCGGCGGCGAGCCGGAGACCACCAACAACCGCATGGAGCTGACGGCGGTGATCCGGTCGCTGGCTCTGCTGAAGGAGCCGTGCATCGTGGAGCTGTACTCCGACTCCAAGTACGTTATTGACGCACTGGAGAAGGGCTGGGTCTGGGGCTGGAAGAAGCGGGGCTGGGTGAAAAGCGATAAAAAGCCCGCTTTGAACGTGGATCTGTGGGAGCAGCTGCTGCCCCTGATCCAGACCCATCAGGTACACTACCACTGGGTGAAGGGCCACGCCAGCAATGAGAAAAACAACCGCTGCGACCAGATGGCTGTGGCGGAGAGTAAGAGGTTCTGAGAAATTCACAGAAAGTTCATGTGGATTTCATGATTCTGCCATCTTTACAGGGTATTATCTTACTCGTACAAAGGAACCATTCCTTATGTGATTTTCTCTCTCTCCTAACAAACACACAGCAAAAACGCCAGCCCTTGGGGCTGGCGTTTTTGCGTCTCTCCTGCAAGAAAATATTTTTCTGTGCAAGGAGAGGTTTTTCTGTTTAAGGAGAGGCTTTTCTGTTTCAGGAAAGATTTTCCCTGCTTGTCGGGGAACTTTTTGCGTCCGTTTTTCAGGGGGATATTTTGGCCTGCCTGACCAAGTGATTTTTTCGGCTGCCTGATGAAAAAATGTTTGGCTCTGCTTGCCGAGAAGAATTTTCGTCTCCCTGTCGGAGTCATTTTTTCGCCTGATTGCGGGGATGGATTTTCCCTTTCAAGGGGCAGCCGAGCCTGTCCATGCGGACAGGCTCGGCACAATTTTGGACGGATTGGACAGACAGGACGTCACACGCCACGGAAGAAGGCCCGGATGGCTGCCTCATCGGCGGCGACGCTTCCCTGAGCGAAGCCGCTGCGTCCGCCGCCCCGACCGTGGAGGGCGTCGTTCATATGCTTCACGAACTCCCGCAGGTCTGCTCCCGGATGGATGACGGCATACTGATACCGATCCCCGTCCCCGGAGAACACGGCGCATCGCCCGCCGCAGGTGCGGCTCACGGCGTCGCACAGCCGCCGGGTGCCGTCTCCTGCCAGATCGTGCCGCACCAGCAGCACCTCTCCGGCGTCCCGGTACTGCTCCGCCAGCAGCCGGAACAGCTCCTCCTCCAGACCGGCGCACCGGGCCTTCAGGGAGAGCACCTCCCGACCCTGCCGCTCCACAGCTGCGGAGGTGTCGCCGGGCTTCACCGACAGCTGCTGTCCGATGGACCGGTTCTGCTGCCAGCTGCGGCACAGGTGGGCCATGGCCCGGCCGCCGCACACCAGCTCCAGCCGCACCCCCTCCCGGAGCTTCTGGCAGGAGAGAAATTTCACCAGCCCCACCTGCCCGCTGCCGGAGACATGGGTGCCGCAGCAGGCGCATAGATCCGCCCCCGGAAACTCCGTCAGCCGCACCGTCCCCGTCAGGGCCTTCTTGCTGCGGTAGGGGAGAGCCTCCCGCTCCGCCGGGGAGGGGAACGTCACCCGGCAGGGATGATCCTCCCAGATGTATCGGTTGGCCTGCTGCTCCACCTCCAGAACCTGCTCCCAGCGGATGTCGGCGTTATAGTCGATGGTCACGACATCGGTCCCCATGTGGAAGCCCACATTGTCGCAGTGGAAGGCGGAGCACAGCATCCCGCTGACGATGTGTTCCCCGGAGTGCTGCTGCATGTGGTCAAAACGCCGCTGCCAGTCAATGGCGCCGTGGACGGTGCTGCCTACCGCCAGCGGCCCGGCGCAGGTGTGGCAGACGACCCCGTCCCGCTCCTGCACGTCCGTGACCGCCACGCCGCCCAGGACGCCGTGGTCGGCGGGCTGCCCGCCTCCCTCCGGATAGAAGGCGGTGCGGTCCAGCACCACCAGATACCGGCCCTGCTCCTCCCGGCACGACAGCACCGCAGCGTCGAACTCCCGGAGATAGGCGTCCTCATAATAGAGCTTTGTGGTTTCCATAGGCGTCTCCTTTGCGTTTTTTCCCATTATGCCACAAACGCCGCCCCATTGCAACGCCGCCTATTCCGCCAGCGCCGCCAGCTCCTCCGCCGTCAACCCCGGCTGCAGCGCCAGCGAGATGCCGTAGCCCAGCAGCCGCCCCAGTTGTCGGACCTGCCGGTCGATGTCTCTGGGGGTCACATACAGCCCCTGCGGTGCCGCTTCGGTGCCGCTGCCCAGCGCCGCCCCGTCGATGACCGTAGGCACTCCCACGGCGATGACCGGCACCCCCACCGTCTCCCGATTCACGGCGGTGCGGTGGCTGCCCACCCCGGAGCCGGGGATCAGCCCCGTATCCGCCAGCTGGACGGTACGGCACAGCCGCCGGGGACTGCGGGCCGCCAGCGCATCCACGGCGACGACGGCTGCCGGGCGCACCGCTCCCGCTGCCGCCCGGATCAACTCACAGGTCTCCATCCCCGTCCGGCCCAGCACCTCCGTACACAGGGCGGAGAGCTCCCCCATGCCCCGGAACGGCTCCTGCCCGCTGCGGACCAGATGCCGGGTCACCAGCAGATGATCCACCGCCGTGGGGCCGATGGCGTCGCAGGTCATGTCCCGGTTGCCGATGCCCGCCGTCAGCACCGGTCCACGGGGCAGGAGCTCCGCCAGCAGGGAGGCAAGACACGCCGCCTGCTGCGAAAAGGGCTGGCTCTCCAGCTCCATGGTGACATAGCGTCCCACGGGCTTTCCCAGCGCTCTGGCTCCCGTCTCGTCCAGGATCCGTACCTCCGTCACGGAGACGCCCTGCCGCCGCTCCGTCCGGGTGACTACCCCGGAGAGTTCTCCGGCTGCGGGGCCGCCTGCCTGCAAATTTTCCGCTGCCTCCAGCGCCAAGTCCGTCCGGATCTGCGTCATACTTGTGTTTCCCCCTCCCGTTGTGCCACAAAATGTGGTAGATTACGGGTAGTTTCCCGCAAAAAATAGGGAATATGCAAAAAAGAATGGCAAAAATTCAAAAAGTGCTTGCAATTTTCAGATAAAGATGTTAAAATATCATCCTGCGTGGATGTTTCATTCCAACGCAGCTACTTTATCGTCGGGGAGGTGTTTGGTTTGCCGAATATCAAGTCTGCTAAGAAGCGTGTGCTGGTGTCCGAGGCTCGTAATGCCCGCAACAAGGCCAATCGCTCTGCACTGAAGACCGCTATCAAGAAGTTCGAGGCTGCTGCCGTGGAAGGCAATCGCACCGAGGCCGAGGGCGCTTACAAGGTCGCAGTGAAGTCCATTGACAAGGCTGCTGCCAAGGGTCTGCTGCACAAGAACAACGCTGCTCACAAGAAGAGTGCGCTGACGCTGAAACTCAACCAGATTGGCTGATCCAAACCAAAGGACACCTGCCGGGTGTCCTTTTTTTTGCCCGGCCGTCGGAAAGTGCGGCCAACAGGGGAAAAGACACAACAGAGCGTAATTTTTCAAAGAAAAATTACGCTCTGTTGTTGGTCAAGTGCCGTTTTGCGGCTTATTTGTAGTAGTCCGTGCCGTCCTCGATGACCATGGGCAGGCCGTTGTGGTACACCGGCAGGGTCTGGAACTTGAAGCGACTGGCCCTGTGCATCCGGTCGATCTTCTCCCGGACGGCCTCGTCCGGGCAGACGCCCCGGCGGATATACTCGTTGACGGCGTGATAGGAAAAGCCCAGATTGTCCTCGTCGGTGAGGCCCGTCAGACCGTCGGAGGGGGGCTTGATGAGGAACCGCTCCGGCAGGCCCAGCGCCCGGCCCAGAGCAATGACCTCCTCCGTGGTGTACATCCCCAGAGGGGAGAAGGCACCGGCGCTGTCGCCATAGATGGTGCAGTAGCCCACCCAGTCCTCCGACAGGTTGGAGGTGTTGAGGACGATGCCTCCCTCCACGGACTGGGCCACGGCATAGAGGGTGGCCATACGGATGCGGGAGGGGAGATTCACCACGGTCTGGCGGCTGGGGGTCAGGCCCGCCTGCTCCAGCTGGGACAGTACCCCCGCCACGGCATCGTGGATGTTGCAGGTGCAGTGGGGGATCTGCAGATGCTCCACCAGCGCTTGAGAGTAGTCGATATCCGGCTGAATGCCGTCGGGCATCAGCACGCCATAGACGTGGTTCCGGCCATAGGCCGCCACCGCCATGGCCGCCACGGTGGAGCTGTCCTTGCCGCCGGAGATGCCGATGACGGCGGTCTTGCCGCCGCAGCCGGCCATCTGCTGGCTCATCCACTCCAGCACCCCGGCAAGCTGGAGCTGTACGTTGAATCCGCTCATGTGATCCCTCCTGTGAATGGTTGATGGATGGGGGAGGTGTCCCCGTTGATGGCTTATTGTACTCCCATTTTCCACAAAATGCAACTGCCGCCCGCTAGGGGCTGCGGAGGGATTTTCCGTATTCCATAGAAAACCGGCGGAAAAGGATCGGATTTCCGGCTTTTCCCGCATTTTCTTTTGGCAAACGACGTGGTAGAATATAGAACAGATCAGAAAAAACGACCCCAAGGAGGAATTCTATGAAGGATAACAAACTGGGTATCATGCCCATCTCCAAGCTCATTTGGAATATGTCCCTGCCCATCATCGTGTCGATGCTGGTGCAGGCCCTATATAATATCGTGGACAGCGTGTTCGTCTCGCAGGTCAGCGAGCAGGCCCTTACCGCCGTGACGCTGGCCTTCCCGGCCCAGAACCTGATGATCGGTCTGGCCACCGGCACCGCCGTGGGCGTCAATGCCCTGCTGGGCCGGGCGCTGGGCGCCGGGGACGGCAAGCGGGCCGATCAGGTGGCCATCAACGGCATTTTCCTGGCGGTGGTGGGCTTTGTACTCTCCGCCGTGCTGGCCCTGTGCTTTGGGGGGACCTTCTTCCGCACCCAGACGGACATCGACTACATTGTGGATAACGGCATCACCTATCTGCGCATCTGCTGCTGTGCCTCGCTGGGAATGTTCTGCCAGATCATGTTCGAGCGCCTGCTGCAGGGTACCGGCCGCTCCATCCTCTCCATGTACACCCAGGGGCTGGGCGCCATCGTCAACATCGTGCTGGACCCCATCTTCATCTTCGTGTTCAAAATGGGCGTGGCGGGTGCCGCTGTGGCCACCGTTATCGGCCAGTTCTGCGGCTGCGGTCTGGCTCTGTATATGAACCTGCGGAAGAACCACGATCTGCACCTTCGGTTCCGGGGCTTCCGGCCGGACTGGAAGATCGTGGGCAATATCTATGCCATCGGGTTGCCCTCCGTGGTGATGGTGGCCATCGGCTCGGTGATGACCTTCTGCATGAACAAGATCCTCATCACTTACCACTCCGCCAAGGAGACGGCGGCTACCGCCTTCGGCATCTACTTCAAGCTCAACAGCTTTGTCTTTATGCCGGTGTTCGGCCTGAACAACGGTGTGGTTCCCATCGTGGCCTATAACTACGGCGCTCAGAATCGCCGCCGCATGATGGAGACCATCAAGCGCAGCGCCATCTATGCCTCCTGCATCATGGTGCTGGGTATGGCCATCTTCTGGGCCATTCCGGGGACGCTGGTCAGTATCTTTAACGCCACGGAGACCATGAAGCAGGTGGCCGTTCCGGCCCTGCGGATCATCTCCCTGAGCTTCTGCACGGCCGGGGCCTGTATCGCTCTGGGCAGCTCCTTCCAGGCGCTGGGGAAGTCGGTGTACTCCATGATCACCTCCATCATCCGCCAGCTGGTGTTTCTGGTACCCATCGCCTATGTGCTGGCCCGCTACGGCCAGTCCATAGGCAACGACGATCTGGTGTGGTGGTGCTATCCCATTGCGGAGATCGCCTCGCTGGGCGTGACGATGCTATTCTTCCTGCGGGTGTACCGTACCGTCATCGCCAAGGTGCCGCTGGACGGCGCTCCCTCGCTGGAGGAGCTGGAGGCGGAGCAGTAAAATTCTTCCATGAAAAGGAGCGGCAGGCGCTATGCGCCTGCCGCTCCTTTTTGCCGCCTCCTTCAGCGGATGAAGTTCGTCCGGTGGCCGCGCTCCGGGGCGGGGAAGTCGTACCCGGCCTCCCGGCCTGCCTGAATGCAGTGCAGCAGCCACGCCATGCTGCGGCCCAGATTCCGCATGGTCTGGAGTCCCTCGCCGTCCAGCATCACATCCTCGGGACAGTGGCCGTGGACCATGTTCCAGTAGGTGGAGCCCACCGTCACCATGTTGGAGATACCGAAGTACTTGCCCAGAGCGTCCAGACTGGCGGTGGTGCCTGCCCGACGGGCAGAAGCCACCGCAGCGCCGGGCTTTCCGGCGAAGGCGCTGCCTCCGGCGTAGAATACCCGATCCAGGAAGGACAGCACCCGTCCGCTGGGGTGGGCGTAATAGACCGGTGTGCCGAATACAAAGCCGTCGGCCTGCCGGGCCTTGGCGATGAAGTCGTTGACGCCGTCATCGGTGAATACGCAGCCGTTCTTGCTGCACTGGTTGCAGCCGATGCAGTCCCGGACGGGGCCGCCGTCCAGCTGCACGATCTCGTAGTCGATGCCCTGACTGCTTAGGGCCTTGCCCACCTCCGTCAGGGCGGTGTAGGTGCAGCCCTTGGGGTTGCAGCTGCCGTTGAGCATTAGAACCTTCATGGGATGATACCTCCTTGAAAATGTGTGATGTGTGGTTTTCTCTTTTATACCCCCGGCGGGAAAACAAAAAACTGCCATTGAAAGAACGCACCTTACCGGTGGTAAAAAATCCACCGGCACGTCCGCAAGATCGATCAGGATGCAGCATCAGCCGCCCCGAAGATTTGGGACGGCTGATGCTTGAGCGCTTAATAGGCCAGCTTCTCCGTCAGATAGGCCTTCAGCTGGCTGATGGGAACACGCACCTGCTCCATGCTGTCCCGCTCCCGGACGGTGACGCACTGGTCACCGGGATTCTCCCCGTCGCCCACGGTGTCGAAGTCCACGGTGATGCAGAAGGGCGTGCCGATCTCATCCTCCCGGCGATAGCGCTTGCCGATGGAGCCGGTCTCGTCGAAGTCCAGCATGAAATCCTTGCACAGATCGTTGTAGATCTCCGTGGCCGGCTCGCTGAGCTTCTTGCTCAGAGGCAGGATGGCTGCCTTATAGGGGGCCAGTGCCGGGTGCAGCCGCAGCACCACACGCACGTCGTCCTTGCCGTTTTTATCCTGTCCCACGACCTCCTCGTCGTAGGCGTCGCACAGCACTGCCAGCACGCTGCGCTCCACGCCCAGAGAAGGCTCCACCACATAGGGGATGTAGCGCTGGTTGGTCTCCGGGTCGAAGTAGGTCAGATCCTTGCCGGAAACGTTCTGGTGCTGGGTCAGGTCATAGTCGGTGCGGTCCGCCACGCCCCACAGCTCGCCCCAGCCGAAGGGGAAGAGGAACTCGAAATCCGTGGTGGCCTTGGAGTAGAAGCACAGCTCCTCCGGGTCATGATCCCGCAGCCGCAGATTCTCGTCCTTCAGGCCGATGCCCAGCAGCCAGTTGTGGCAGAAGGTGCGCCAGTACTGGAACCACTCCAGATCAGTGCCGGGCTTGCAGAAGAACTCCAGCTCCATCTGCTCGAACTCCCGGACACGGAAGATGAAGTTGCCGGGGGTGATCTCGTTGCGGAAGGACTTACCGATCTGGCACACGCCGAAGGGCAGCTTGCGCCGGGTGGTGCGCTGGGTGTTGACGAAGTTGGTGAAGATGCCCTGCGCCGTCTCAGGCCGCAGATACACCGTGTTCTTGGCGTCCTCGGTAACGCCTTGGAAGGTTTTGAACATCAGGTTGAACTGCCGGATGTCGGTGAAATTGTGCTTGCCGCAGGAGGGGCAGGGGATGTTGTGCTCCTCGATGAAGTCCTTCATCTCCTGCTGGGTGAAGGCATCGATGGGCTTGGGCAGCTCCACGCTGTTCTCGCCGCACCAATCCTCAATGAGCTTGTCCGCCCGGAACCGCTCCTTGCACTCCCGGCAGTCCATCAGAGGATCGGAGAAGCCGGACAGATGGCCGCTGGCCACCCAGGTCTGGGGGTTCATGAGGATGGCGGCGTCCTGCCCCACGTTGTAGGGATTCTCCTGAACGAACTTCTTCCACCATGCCTTTTTGACGTTGTTCTTCAGCTCCACGCCCAGAGGACCGTAGTCCCAGGTGTTGGCCAGGCCCCCGTAAATTTCGGAGCCGGCAAAGACGAAGCCCCGGTTTTTGCACAGGGCCACGATCTTGTCCATGGTTTTTTCCGTGTTTTTCATGACGATTCTCCTTTGTATGATGGATTTTCAGCTCAGTTAAAATAAAAAACGCCCTGAACTGCCGACGCAGCTCAGGGCGAACTGAAAAGTCCGTGGTTCCACCTGAATTTGGATCGCTCCACACTCTTGTGCCGCTAACGGGGCTTCCGGCGGGCATTTCCTCCCGCAGCTCCGGGCCGCCACGCCCATCATCGCCTGTAACGCTTCAAGGGTATCATGTTTTCCCCCGTCCGTCAAGGGAAAATTTTTCAGGGTTTGGGCGCCTTCCGCCGGAGCACAAAAGAAAAACTGCTGGGAAAAGTGGGCCGTCGGAGACACGTTCCTTACGCAAAAAAGTCTATTGAAAAAATATGCCGTCGGAGACAAAAGAAAATGACCTATAAAACAAATGCCTGCTGCCATAAGCAGCAGGCACTTGTTTCAGTAATTATTCCTCCTCCTGCGCCGTGATCTGGATATGCAGCTCATCCAGCTGCTTTTGCTCCACGGTGGAGGGAGCGCCCATCATGACGTCCTGAGCGTTCTTGTTCATGGGGAAGGGGATGATCTCCCGGATGGAGCTCTCGCCCGCCAGCAGCATCACCATGCGATCCACGCCCGGAGCGATACCGGCATGGGGAGGTGCGCCGTAGCAGAAGGCGTTGTACATGGCGGGGAACTTCTTCTTCACGTCCTCCTCGCCCAGCCGCACCAGCTCGAAGGCTTTCACCATGATCTCCGGGTCGTGGTTCCGGACGGCGCCGCTGCTGAGCTCCACGCCGTTGCACACCAGATCGTACTGGTCGGCAGTGATGGTCAGGGGATCGATCTCGCCCCGCTCGGCCTTCAGCAGCACCTCCAGCCCGCCGCTGGGCATGGAGAAGGGGTTGTGGCAGAACTCCAGCTCACCGCTTTCGTCGCCGATCTCGTACATGGGGAAGTCCACGATCCAGCAGAACTCGTAGCGCTCCTGATCCATGTGACCGGCGCAGGCGGCGCCGAAGGTCTTGATGAGTACACCGGCGGACTTGGTGGCTGCTGCGCCGGCCGCCACCACCACCAGCGTATTGGGTGCCAACGTCAGAACCTGCTCCAGCTGGGACCGCAGGCCAGTGACGAACTTGGCGATACCGCCGGCCAGCTCGCCCTTCTCATCCACCTTGAACCAGTAGGCCTTGCTGCCGGACTGCACCTCGCAGTCGGACAGGAGCTTTTCTACCTGCTTGCGGGTCAGAGCGCAGTCGGAGATATCTACCATCTTCACGGTCTGGCCCCGCAGAGGCTCAAACTCGCTGTTTTCAAAGAGGTGGGTGACGTTCTTGCAGGTCAGGTCGATGCGCAGATCCGGCTTGTCGGAGCCGTAGGTTTCCAGCGCCGTGTTATAGGGGATGCGGCGGAAGGGGGCGGCAGAGGCGACGTCATAGGTGCCGAACTTGGCGAAGATAGGGGGCAGCACGTCCTCCAGCACGGCGAATACGTCCTCCTGTGTGGCGAAGGCCATCTCCATATCCAGCTGGTAGAACTCGCCGGGGGAACGGTCGCCACGGGCGTCCTCGTCCCGGAAGCAGGGGGCGATCTGGAAGTACCGGTCGAAGCCGGAGGTCATCAGCAGCTGCTTGAACTGCTGGGGAGCCTGTGGCAGGGCATAGAACTTGCCGGGATGCTTCCGGGCAGGCACCAGATAGTCCCGTGCGCCCTCCGGGGAGGAGGCCGTCAGGATGGGAGTGGTGATCTCCAGGAAGCCGTGCTCCGTCATGGCGGCCCGCAGAGCGGCCACCACCTGGCAGCGCAGGACGATGTTATTTTTCACGGCGGGGTTCCGCAGGTCCAGATACCGGTACTTCAGGCGCTGGGTCTCGTCGGCCTCCCGGCTGCGGTTGATCTCAAAGGGCAGGCTGTTGTAGCGGCAGCGGCCCAGCACCTCGATCTTGCTGGGGACCACCTCAATGTCGCCGGTGGGCAGCTTGGGGTTTTTGCTGGCCCGCTCCCGGACGACGCCCTCCACGCTGATGGTGGACTCCTTGTTCAGGTCCCGGATGATGGCCATCATCTCCTCGGACTCGATGACCACCTGCGTGGTGCCGTAGAAATCTCGCAGCACCACAAAGGCGAAGTTGCTGCCCACCTCCCGGACATTTTCCATCCAACCTACGATCTTCACGGACTTCCCGGCATCGGCCAGCCGCAGCTCCCCGCAGGTATGGGTACGCATCTGCATCATAGCTTTCACTCCTGTTTCTGATAATGTATCGTAATATTTCTATGGAATATTGCTTCCTGTTATCGGTTTTTGTCCTTATTCCACGATAACGCTGCCCTGCTCCCGGAGGGCCAGCCCCTCCCGGATGCGCTGGAGGGTCTCGTCGAAGGGCAGTGTGGTCTGCTCGCCGGAAACCATATCCTTGCAGGCCACCACCCCGGCGCTGACCTCGTCGTCTCCCAGAAACACCACATAGGGGACGCCGATCTTGTCGGCATAGTTCATCTTGGCCTTGAACTTCTTCTGCTCGGTGTAGAGCTGGGTCCGCACTCCGGCTGCCCGCAGCCGGGTGGACAGCTGGATGGCGGGGGTCAGCTCCGCCGTCATGGGCAGGATCAGCACGTCCGCCGGGGCCGTGGGCAGCTGGGGGTTCAGCATCCCTTGCTCGCCCAGCACGTAGAACAGTCTCGTCAGGCCGATGGAGATGCCCACGCCGGGCAGCTGCCGGTCGGTGTAGTACTCGGCCAGATTGTCGTACCGTCCACCGGAGCAAACGGAGCCGATCTCCGGATGATCCAACAGGGTGGTCTCGTACACCGTGCCGGTGTAGTAGTCCAGCCCACGGGCGATGGTCAGGTCCACGGCGAAGTTCTCCTCCGGTACGCCGAAGGCCGCCAGATACTTCACCACCGTCTCCAGCTCGGTAAGGCCGGCGTCGAACACCTCATTGCGGCCCCGATAGCCCTCCAGCGCCGTCAGCACCTCCTGATTGGAGCCGGTGATGGCGATGAAACGCAGGATATCCCCGGCGGCCTCCTCGGTGAGACCCAGCTCCCCGGTGAGAAGCCCCCGGACCTTGTCGGGGCCGATCTTATCCAGCTTGTCCACGGTACGCATGATGTCGCCGGACTGCTCTGTCAGCCCCAGCATGGCATAAAAGCCGTTGAGGATCTTCCGGTTGTTGACCCGGATCTGGAACCGCTTCAGTCCCAGACGGGTGAAGGTCTGGTAGATGATGGAAGGGATCTCCGCCTCGTTGGCGATATCCAGCTTGCCGTCTCCGATGATGTCGATGTCCGCCTGATAGAACTCCCGGAACCGGCCCCGCTGGGCTCGCTCGCCCCGGTACACCTTACCGATCTGATACCGGCGGAAGGGGAAGGACAGCTCGCCGCCGTGGAGGGCTACATACTTGGCCAGCGGCACCGTCAGGTCGAAACGCAGGGCCAGATCGGCGTCGCCCTTCTGGAAGCGGTAAATTTGCTTCTCCGTCTCGCCGCCGCCCTTGGCCAGCAGCACCTCGCTGGCCTCGATGACGGGGGTATCCAGCGGCGTGAAGCCGTAGAGAGCGTAGGTCTTGCGGAGGATGTCCATCATCCGCTCCAGCTGCTGCTGCGGGGCGGGCAGCAGTTCCATAAAGCCGGACAGCGTCCGGGGGGTGATCTTTGCCATAGTCATGCTCCTTTGTGGAAAAATGTGGGAATTTGTGAAAAACATGCCGCACCGACGGCAGGGGAGGGGAGATGCGAAAAAACGCTCCCGTCCCGTGATTGGGACGAGAGCGCATTGCTTCGTGGTGCCACCCAATTTCGGCCGTAAGGCCCTTTCAGGCTCCTGTTGCGGGGAGCGGCCGCAGATGTCTCCATCTCCGCTGGTGAAGCCGTCCTTCACGCTGTGTGCCGCAGTGCGCTTGCAGCCGTGGCGCACCTCTCTTCACCGGCAGGGACAGGCTACTCATGCTCCGTCATAGCGGTTTGAACGCAATCTATTGTAGGGGATATGCAGGGAAATGTCAAGCGGTAAAGGGCTTGGTTTTGGGATTGACGATGTTGCGCCAATCCAGATCGCCGCGGGCCAGACCCAGCACCAGCATCTCTGCCGAGGCCAGATTGCTGGCATAGGGGATGTTGTTCTGGTCGCACAGGCGATAGATGTTGGCGATGTCCTCGTTGGGGGCCTTGTTGCGGGGATCGTCGAAGCACAGCACCAGATCGATCTCGTTGTAGGCGATGCGGGCAGCGATCTGCTGGCCGCCGCCGTGGGAGAAGGACAGGAACCGGTGGATGGTCAGCCCCGTGGCGTCGGAGATGATCTGGCCAGTGGTGGCGGTGGCGCACAGGGTATGCTGAGCCAAAATCCCGCAATAGGCGGTGCAGAACTGAGCCATCAGCTCCTTTTTGTTATCATGGGCGATCAAGGCGATATTCATGTTATTCGCTCCTCTCTTCTATGGATTCAGATACGCATCAGGGGGATACGCTGCCCCATGATGCGCCGTGCAATATTCTCGTAAGCCCTTGCGGCGTAGTTGCTGCACTCCCGCAAGGGGATGCCGGTGTTCAGGGCATAGGGGACGTTCCGGTCCTCCGGTACCACGCCCAGCAGCGGCAGACCCGCTGCGTCCATGGCGTCGTCGATGGTGGTGTGAAGGCTTCGCAGCAGCTTCTTCTCCACCCGGCCCACCACCAGATGAAGGTTGCCCCGTCCCAGACGGTCCAGCTCCATGACGGTGCGCTGGGCGTCCCGCAGGGAGGAGGCGTCGGTGTTGGTGACCACCACCGCCCGGTCGGCGTAGTCGCTGGCCAGATGGAAACCCATCCCCAGCCCCGCCGGGGCGTCGATGAGGCAGTAGTCGTAGGTCTGCCGGATGCGGTCCAGCAGCGCTTTCATCTGCTCCGGTGCAATGGGCATGGGCCGGGCCGACAGGGGGGCTGTCAGCAGGTGCAGCTTGGGATACTTGGGGTGCTGCACCACGGCATCCTCCAGCGTACATCGCCCGGCGATGACGTCGGTGAAGTCCATCAGAGCCCGGTCGCTGAGCCCCAGTGCCAGATCCAGATTCCGCAGGGTGATGTCGCAGTCCAGACACAGGGTATGGCACCCCAGCGCCGCCAGCGCCAGCCCCACATTGGCTGTAAAGGAGGTCTTGCCTGTGCCGCCCTTGCCGGAGACGACTGCTATGATTTTACCCAATTTTATACCTCCTTGCGTCATTTGAAAAGGAAAAAATGAAAATTTTCAGAAAAATTTTCTTAAATCCCAGCTTCGGGGACATTTCCATCCCGTTTTTATCGCAGGGGTGCTTTCTTGATGCGGGCGAAAGCACGGGGGAAGCCCGCCGGCGTGGGACGCTCCTTCCGGATGCGGACGACCCGGTGGGTCACCTCCGTTCCCGGAATGGTGTAGTCCGTCACGTCCTCCACAGCGCCGCCCAGCTGGGCGATGGCGCTGCGGGCCTCCTGCAGCTCCGGGTCGCTCTCCACGGATTTCATGGCCAGAAACACGCCGCCCACCTTCACCAGCGGCAGCGTCAGCTCGCACAGTACATTCAGCTGGGCCACCGCCCGTGACGTGGCGATGTCAAACTGCTCCCGGTGCTTCCGGGCGAACTCCTCCGCCCGTGCGTGGACGCAGCGCACCCGCCGCAGTCCCATGGCGTCGGCGGTCTCCCGAAGGAAATCTACCCGCTTGCCAAGACTGTCCAGCAGCGTCAGGTCGAAGTTCGGCTCCAGGATCCGCAGGGGCATCCCCGGAAATCCGGCGCCGGTCCCCACATCCACCACGGACTTCCCCCGGAAGTCCGCAGCAGTCAGTAGGTACGCACAATCCAGCAGGTGCAGCGCCGCCACGTCGCAGGGATCGGTGATGGCCGTCAGGTTCATCACCTGATTCCTCTCCAGCAGCCGCCGGGAGAACTCCTCCAGTCCCTCGATGGCCGCTGCATCCGCCGGCAGCCCGTAGGCCGCCAGCCCCTCCCGCAGCAGCTGCTCCGGGGTCACTGGTTCTTCTCCTTCAGCAGGTCACGGATCTCCGTCAGCAGCTCCTCGCTGGTGGGACCCTTGGGCTCCTCCGGGGCGGGGGCCTCTTCCTTCTTCTTGTGGAAGCGGTTGATGGCCTTGATCATGATAAAGATCACCAGCGCCACCAGAATGAAGTCGATGATGGTGGTGAGGAAGGTGCCGATGCCCAGCGTCACGGCCTCTGTAACCACTTTATCGCCGTTCATAACGGCGGGCTTCAGTACGATATCCAGCTGGCCCAGATCGATGCCGCCGATGAGCATCCCCACCAGAGGCATGATGACGTCGTTGACCAGAGAGGTGGTGATCTTACCGAAGGCGCCGCCGATGACTACGCCGATGGCCATGTCCAGCACGTTGCCCCGCAGGGCGAACTCCTTGAACTCGCTCAGAAATTTCTTCATGGATATCCTCCGAGAGTTTACATAATCAGCGTTTGGGAACCAGCTTCTCGCAGCCGCCCATGTAGGGCTGGAGCACCTTGGGGATCAGCACGGTGCCGTCGGGCTGGAGGTTGTTTTCCAGAAAGGCGATGAGCATCCGGGGAGGGGCCACGCAGGTGTTATTCAGGGTGTGGCACAGCTGCATCCGGCCGTTCTCGTCCTTGTAGCGGATCTTCAGGCGGCGGGCCTGTGCATCCCCCAGATTGGAGCAGGAGCACACCTCGAAGTACTTCTGCTGCCGGGGAGACCAGGCCTCGATGTCGCAGGACTTGCACTTCAGGTCCGCCAGATCGCCGGAGCAGCACTCCAGCTGCCGCACGGGGATATCCAGAGAGCGGAACAGCTCCACGCTGTAACGCCACAGCTTCTCGTACCACGCCTTGGAGTCCTCCGGCTTGCAGACCACGATCATCTCCTGCTTTTCAAACTGGTGGATGCGGTAGATGCCCCGCTCCTCGATGCCGTGGGCGCCCTTCTCCTTGCGGAAGCAGGGGGAGTAGGAGGTCAGGGTCTGGGGCAGGCTCTCCACCGGGACGATCTGGTCGATGAACTTGCCGATCATGGAGTGCTCACTGGTACCGATGAGGTACAGGTCCTCACCCTCGATCTTATACATCATGGCGTCCATGTCCGTCTGGCTCATGACGCCCTCCACCACGCTACCGTGGATCATGAAGGGGGGGATGCAGTAGGTGAAGCCCTTGTTGATCATGAAGTCCCGGCCATAGGCCAGCACGGCCTCGTGGAGCCGGGCGATGTCGCCCATGAGATAGTAAAAGCCGTTGCCGGACACCCGGCCCGCAGCGTCCAGATCGATGCCGTCGAATCGCTCCATGATGTCCGTGTGGTAGGGGATGTCGAAGGCAGGCACCGTAGCCTCGCCGAAGCGCTCTACCTCCACGTTGCAGCTGTCGTCCTTGCCGATCGGCACGGAAGGGTCGATCATCTGAGGGATCACCAGCAGGATGTGGTGGATCTGCTGGCTCAGCTTCTCCTCCATCTCCTCCAGCTGAGCCAGACGGTCGGCGTCGGCCTTCACTTGCGCCTTCACCGCCTCGGCCTCCTCCAGCTTGGAGGGATCCTTCTTCGCCTGTCCCATCAGCATCCCCACCTGCTTGGAGAGCTTGTTGCGCTGGGCCCGCAGATCATTGCCCTCGTTCTCGGCGGCTCGCTTCTCGGCATCCAACGCAATGACCTCGTCCACCAGCGGCAGCTTGGCATTCTGGAACTTCTTGCGGATGTTCTCCTTTACGGCATCTGGGTTCTCCCGGATAAATTTGATATCAAGCATAGTCTGACCTCTTTCTGTGTTTCACGTGAAACACTTATTTGGTTTTCAGGGCGTGGAGGGCGTCCAACAGCTGATTCAGATCCTCCACCCCGTAGTATTCCAGTTCGATGCGGCCCTTTTTTCGGCCCGTGACAATGCGGCAGCCCCGGCCCAGACGGCTACCCAGTTCCTTGGCGGCCTCCTTGGCATAATCGACGGAGAGCCCATCCGGTTCCGGCTGCTCCGGCTTGGGGGGAGCCGTCAGCTTCTTCACCAGCTGCTCTGTCTGCCGCACCGACAGCTCGTCCTTGATGATGGCGTTAGCCGCCGACTCCTGCATGGCAGGGGAGAGGGGGAGAATAGCTCTGGCGTGTCCGCTGGAGAGCCGCCCGTCCTCCACCATGGCCCGCACCGGGGGACACAGCTTCAGCAGGCGCATGGCGTTGGCTACGGCGGACCGGGATTTGCCCACCCGCTGGGCCGTCTCCTCCTGGGTCATGTTGTACTGCTGCATCAGCGTCTGGTAGCCCTCAGCCTCCTCCATGGGGTTCAGATCCTCCCGCTGGAGGTTCTCGATCATGGCCAGCTCCATGGCCTTGCGGTCGTCGGCCTCGATGACGATGGCCGGCACCTCCGACAGACCCGCCATCCGGGCGGCCCGCCAGCGCCGTTCACCGGCGATGATTTGATAGTACCCTGACTGCAGCTTTCGCACCGTCAGGGGCTGAATGATGCCATGCTCCCGGATGGAGTCCGCCAGATCGGCCAGAGCGTCCGGGTCAAATTGCTTCCGTGGCTGGGAAGCGCAGCTCTCTACTTGGGAAATGGGCAGGTACAGACTGGTTTTCTCCTCTTCGGGGGTCATCACATCGTCCCCCAGCAGGGCGGCCAGTCCCCGACCTAAGCCCTTGGATGCATTCGCCATGGGATCGCTCCTTTCATCCGTTGTTTCTCTTCAAAAACTCCTGTGCCAGCTGCACATAGGCCTCAGCCCCGCGACAGCTGCGGTCATAGGAGGTGATGGGCTTTCCGTGGCTGGGCGCCTCCGAAAGCCGCACATTCCGGGGAATCACCGTGGCGTAGACCTTGCCGGGGAAGAAGCGCTTCACCTCTTGGGCTACCTGAATGGCCAGATTGGTGCGCCCGTCGAACATGGTCAGCAGCACACCCTCGATCTCCAGCTTGGGGTTCAGGCTCCGCCGCACCAGCCGCACGGTGTTCATCAGGTCGGACAGCCCCTCCAGCGCATAGTACTCCCCCTGCAAAGGTACCAGCAGGGAGTCCGCCGCACACAGAGCGTTCAAGGTCAGTAGTTCCAGCGACGGGGGGCAGTCGATGAATACATAGTCGTAGTTGTCCCGCACCTGCTCCAGCGCCATCCGCAGCCGAAACTGCCGCTCCGGCAGGTCGATCATCTCCACACTGGCTCCGGCCAGTGCCTTGCTGCTGGGCAGCACGTCACCATAGGAGGTGCGGACGATGGCCTTTTCCGTCTCCACGCTGTTGATGAGCACGTCATAGATGCCGTTGGATACGGTCTTGTCCACGCCCATACCGGAGGTGGCGTTGGCCTGCGGGTCAAAGTCGCACAGCAGGATGCGCTGCCCGGCGGCCTTCAGGGCAGCCGCCAGATTCACGCAGGAGGTGGTCTTGCCCACACCGCCCTTCTGATTCACGATCGCAACGATTTTCGCCATACGCAACCCCCGTCACTCTTAGAGTTCTCTAATATGAGAATATTATATCAACTGTCACAATTTTTTTCAATAGGGAAGGAGCATACTTTGCAAAAAAAGAGATGTTTCACGTGAAACATCTCTTTTTTCCTATGCACTTGTCTCCGGTAATTGTTTCACGTGAAACAATTACACCAACAGAACGCCGCCCACGGGGGGGAGGGTCAGCCGCAGCATCCCATTCCGGGCGAAGAAGTGCTGTCCAGTCAAGGCATCCTTAGCCAGCGCTCCCGCCCAGGGGATGGACAGCTCCAGCGGCTGCATCCCGGCGTTCATGGCCGCCACCGTCACCTCGTCCTCGGACTGCCGCCGCAGCACCAGCCCACCGCCCACGGCGTAGAGATAGCCGATATCTCCGCACTGCAGGGATAACCGCTGCTTCCGCAGAGTACCCAGCTGACGGAAATACGCCAGCAGCGACGAGTCCTCCTGCCCCCACGGGTAGGTGCCACGGTTCAGGGGATCCTCGAAGCCCTGCATTCCGGCCTCGTCGCCGTAAAACACCGTGGGGGAGCCGGGGAAGCTGTACAGCAGCAAAGCGCCCAGCCGCAGCCGGGCCAGCCCCATGTCCAGCTCCTCCGGACTGAGGCGGTACGCTGCCCGGTCGTCTTTGCTCTCCGGTGTCCGGGCCGCTCCCAGCATGGTCAACAGCCGGGGCGTGTCATGGGTACCCAAGATGTTCAGACCGCTGTGAAAGGCCGCAGGCGGATAGTTCTCCCGGACCTCCTCCATGTCCCGGCGGAAAGCCGACGCATCACCGCCCCGCAGCCAAGCCAGCGCCGCCGTACGGAAGGGGTAGTTCATAAGCCCGTGGGTCTCCCGGCCCAGCAGATACCTCCGCCGATGGGAGTAGGCGATCTTGTTGCTGCCGTCCTCCCACACCTCGCCCAGCAGGAAGCTGTCTGGCTTCTCGGACTCCATGGCCTGTCGAATTTCAGCGATGAAGTCATCGGGCAGCTCGTCCGCCACATCCAGTCGCCAGCCGTCGGCCCCTTGCCGCAGCCAGTGCCGCACCACGGAGTCCTGACTCCGCACGATGAAGTCCCGATAGGTGGGCGCCTCCTCGTTCACCGCTGGCAGGGTCCTTACCCCCCACCACGCATCGTAGTCCGTGGGCCACGGATGGAAGCTGTACCAGTCGAAATAGAGAGAATCCTGACTCTGCGCCGCCCCCAGCTCTGGGTAGAAGCCTTCGGCGTTGAAGTAGCGGCTGTTGCTGCCGGTGTGGTTGAATACACCGTCCAGCAGCACCCGGATGCCCCGCCGGTGGGCCTCCCGGCACAGCTGGCGGAAGTCCTCCTCCGTCCCCAGCATGGGGTCGATGCGGCGGTAATCGGCAGTGTTGTAGCGGTGATTGCTGTCCGCCTCGAAAATGGGACACAGATACAGGGTGGAGACGGAGAGACTCTGCAAATAGTCCAGCTTGGAAATAATTCCCAGCAGGCTTCCGCCGAAGTAGTCGTTGTTGCGAATTTCGCCCGCTTTATCGGGCTGCCATTGGGGGGTGTCGTCCCAACGCTGATGCACCAGCCGCTGCCCCACCATGCCGTGGCCGTCCGGCACCGCCAACCGGCAGAACCGGTCGGGAAAGATCTGATACGTCACCCCCCGGCCGAACCAGTCGGGGGTAGGGGTGGGCTCATACACCGTCAGCTGCCATCGCTGACGGTCCGCCTCACCGCCGCAGCCATTGCGTCCCAGCCAGAGGAGGGAGCCGTCGGGCCGCCGCACCCGGAAGGCGTACCAGATCAGCTCCGGCTCCACCGGTGCCGTCAGCACGCCTTTCCAGCCATCGCCGGAGGGGGAGAGGGGAACCTCCTGCTCCAGCCCGGCAAATTCCTGCCGTACCAGCAGGCAGCACGCCTCCAGCGGCTCATCGGCCCCCAGAGCAAAACGCACCTCGGCGCCGCAGGACACGGCGCCGAAGGGATCCTTATATCGAACATCACGGGAATCAAACCAAACAGACATGAACAGGGACCTCTCAGTTTAACAGAGTATTTTCGCCGATGATGGCGGTGCCGATCTCCTCCCGGCTGAAATAAGCATTGAGGATATCCACCGCCGTCTCCGCCAGAGCCGCACCGGCACCGCCCTTTTCGATGACCACCGCCACGGCGATCTGGGGATCGTCATAGGGGGCAAAGCACACGAAGGTACCGTTGTTGGCATCGGTGACGCCGGTCTCCGCCGTACCGGTCTTGGCACCGGCGGACACCACGCACTTGGAAAAGTAGGTGGACAGGCTCCCGGTGGTCAGATCGTGCATACCGGTCTTGATGGCCTCCACTGTACTGTCCTGCATCTCCACCACGTTGACGGGGTCCTTGTCGTAGGCATAGACCACGGCGGAGTTGTTATAGGTCTTGACGTTTTTCAGCAGGTGGGCCGCATAGTGCTCACCGTTGCCTACCAGCGTGGCGATGTAGTTGGCCAGCTGCAGCGGCGTAAACAGGTTATAGCTCTGGCCGATGGCGGCGGTCAGGGTCTGACCGTCGGACCACTCCAGATCGTTGGCCTCGGCGTACTCCGGGGAGGCCAGAGCGCCCTTGGCCTCGGCACTGTTGGGGCCGCCGATCTCGATGCCGGTGTACTGCCCCAGACCGAACTGGGTGGCATAGTCGTCCAGCGTCTTAATGCCCGTCAGACGGCCCACCTCATAGAAGAAGTAGTTGCAGGACACGGTGATGGCCTCCGACACGTCCACCCGCCCGTGGGTGGAGCCGTAGGAGCTGTAGATCCAGCACCGGGGCTGGGGGGAGGAGTAGTAGTCGTAGATGCCCCGGTCCAGAATGGTGGTAGAGGGGGTGATGACACCGGATTCCAGCGCCGCCACCGCCGTGCAGGGCTTGAAGGTGGAGCCGGGAGCGTAGGTGCCGCCAATGGCCCGGTTGAACAGGGGAGCTCCCTTGTCGTCGGAGGCCAGCGTGTCATAAATTTCATCCCACTTGCTGATGTCATAGGTGGGGTAGGAGGCCAGCGCCAGCACCTCACCGCTGCCCACGCCCACCACCACGGCGGCGCCGCCACGGCGGATGCCGTCCTTCTCGGTCATGTCACCGATGGTCTTGCTGAGGGCTTTTTCCACGTCCTCCTGCAGGTCGATGTCCAGCGTCAGAGCCACGGTGTTGCCGGGCTTGGGTTCCTTGGTGTAGAACTCACCGGTGATCTGGCCATCGGAGGTGGTGGTAATGAGTTTGGTGCCGTTCTCGCCGTGGAGATACTCCTCGAAGGCCTTCTCCACGCCGCTCTCGCCCACCAGAGCGTCCATGGAATACCCCTTGTCCCGGTATCCCACGATGCCGTTGTCCGGATCGCCCACCCAGTCCTCCTGATAGATGGGACTCAGCCGCCCCAGCACATGGGCGGCGTAGGTAGTGTCATACACACGGGCCGAGGCCGTGCCGGTGGTGACACCGGCATAGCGGCCGTCCACCACCTGATTGATGAGCTCCACCGACACATCGCTGGCGAAGGTGTAGGTACCCCCCGCAATGTCCCGCAGGGCCAGTTGGTAGCGCACACCGATGATAGCCCGTGCGTCGGTGTCGGAGTAGCTGTCCGCCACGCCATAGAGCTTTCTCAGCTGGGCCATGAACAGCGGGGCCTCCTGCGTGGGCCGCAGGGTACCCACCGTGATGGCGGGCAGATCCTCCGACTCCAGATATTCCCGGAAGGCACCCTCGTCGGTGGGGGTGGTGTAGGTAAAGGGCGGCTCCTTGCTCACCGGCAGGGTATCCGTCCACTTGACGTTGTTGCTGCGGCACAGCTCCAACAGCCGGAAGATGGCGTCGTTGCAGTCCGTGTCGCTTTCAAATTCCTCGTCGGAGAACACCAGCGTATAGGTCAGCCGGTTGGAGATCAGCACCTTGCCGTTGCGGTCGGTGATGATGCCGCGGGAGGCCTCCACCGTCTGAGCGGTGGCGTTGCTGGCCAGCGACCGGGCCTTATAGTCCGATCCGTTGAGGATCTGAGTATTGTATAGTACACCGCAGAAGATCAGCAGGATCATCCCGAAGATCAATACCAGCGGCACCAGCCGGGATTTGGCCAGATAGGATTTCATAGCATACTCCTTTCAGGGGACTCACTCGGAGTAGATCCGCCGGCGCACCCAGCGGAAAGGAAGATAGACCAGCACCGTCAGCGGCAGTGTCACCAGAATTTCCCGCCCCGCCAGTGACGAGGCGGCGGAGAAGGCCACTCCCTGCTGATACGTCATCAGCAGAATTTGCAGCCCATTTGTGATGACCAGCGCCGCCAACCCCATGAGCACGGCGCACAGAAGCCCCGGCGTAATGAGGTAGTTGGCCACGGCAGCGGCGGCCAGCGCCGCCAGCAAAAATACCAGAATATGGAAGCAGGGGATCAGCCCCGGCTGGGTCAGATCAAACAGCAGACCCATGGCCAGCGCCACGCCCATGCCGCCGTAGGCTCCCTCGAACATAGCTAAGACCGCCACCATCACCGGGGGCAGATAGGGATGCACGTGCAGCAGGGAGATGTGATCCAGCGCCAGCCCCTGCAATAAAAGCAGCAGAAAAACACCTGCGGTGTAAAACACCCATTTCCAGATGGTATCACGTCGGCTCATAGTGTCTCCCTCAGTCCACGGTGTCGAAGGAGGTGATGACAAACACCTCCGACAGGGAATCCAGATCCGTCTTGGGGGCCAGCACCGCATAGCGGGTCAGGCCGTTGTCATCGGTGCGGATCTCCTCCACAGAGCCGATGACCAGCTGGGAGGGGTAGTAGCCCCCCAGCCCGGAGGTGACGATGAGGTCGCCGTTGATGAGACTGGATTCCCCCTCCAGATACGACAGCTTCAGCCGCCCTGTCTCCATCAGGGCCAGATCGCCCATGGCCACCGTCACCTCGCCGGTGCGGAATACCCGTGCGCCCAGGGAGGAGTCCGTGTCCAGAATGGTGGTGATGGTGGACCAGTTGAGTCCGGCCTCCCGGATGACCCCCACCAGATTGCCCTGATCGTCCACCACGCAGTTGCCCACGGCAATGCCGCTGGAGGTGCCCTTGTTGAGGGTCATCACACGGGACCAGTTGGAGGTGCTGCGATCCACGATAATAGCGGATTCAAAGGTGAAATCCCGCCGCTGCTGCCGCAGATTCAGTAGGTTCCGCAGCCGCTGGTTCTCCTCGCTGTCGATCTTGGCCTGATCCAGCTGCCGCTGCAGCTCGGCGTTCTCCTTTTTCAGGTCCGCATTCTCCTGCTGCAGCGCCTCTACGTCCTCGAAGCGCTGGCTTATGGAGCTGAACCACCCACTGACAGCGGAGCCTACCGCCCGGAAGGGGGAGGCAATGACGCCCCCGGCGTTCTGGAGAAAGCCGGTCTGGGAGCTGAGAGCGGAGGCCACGCACAGCAGCACCGCCACCACCGTCACCGCCGCCAGCATCATGATGCCGTTTTTCTGGAAAAAATTCTTCATAGTCCTGATTCCTTATTACAAAGTAATGCCCATTACGCCAGCAGCGTCACACCGAATTCCGCCAGCATCCGGCTCAGCAGCACCACCGGCAGACCCATGACGTTGAAAAAGTCCCCGTCGATGCGCTCCACCAGCAGCGCTCCCTGCCCCTGTACGCCGTAGGCCCCGGCCTTATCCATGGGCTCGCCGCCCCGGATATAGGCCAGCAGCTCCTGCCGGGAGGCCTCCCGGAAATAGACGTCGGTGGACTGGGTGCGGGTGAGGGCCTTTTCCCCCTGCCGCACCGTCACGCCGGTGCAGACCTTGTGCTTTCGTCCGGACAGCGCCGTCAGCATGGAGAGGGCCTCCGCCTCGTCATGGGGCTTCCCCAGCCGCTGGTCGTCCAGAAAGACCATGGTGTCGGCGGTGATGACGATGGCATCCGCCGGCGCCTGCACCGCCTGAGACTTCTCCCGGCTGATGTAGGCCACGATATCCTCCGGCGCCAGCTCCGGGGGATACCACTCCTCCACGTCCGGCACGGAGATTTCAAATTCACGGAGCCCCATGCGCCGCAGCAGCTCCTGCCGCCGGGGGGAGCCGGAGGCCAGTATGATCCTCGCCATGACCCTTACCTCCCGGTGGAGCCGAAGCCGCCGGAGCCCCGTTCCGTCTCGTCCAGCTCCTCCACCACCGTCAGGGTGGGCCGCAGAATGGGCAGCACCATCAGCTGGGCGATACGGTCGCCGGGCTGGATGGTGTAGGGGACGTCCCCGTGGTTCACCAGCCCTACCGTCAGCTCGCCCCGGTAGTCGCTGTCAATGACCCCCACGCTGTTGGAGAGGGTGATGCCGTGGCGGGCGCCCATGCCGCTGCGGCTGCACACCAGCGCCACATACTCCGGCCCCGGCAGGGCGATGGCGATGCCTGTGGGGATACCCTGCCGCCCGCCGGGAGCCAGCGTCACCGGCTCCTCCATGCAGGCGCACAGATCCATGGCCGCCGCACCGGCGGTGGCGTAGGCGGGCAGGGGGAATTTCGTTCCCATCAGCGGCGATACCGCCTTGACCTTCAACTCTATCATAGCAAATTTACTCCTAAAATATAAAAACGAATTGTTAAAATCGATTTTCGTCCCCTAAAATCTTCCGTTATTCCTTTTCCGGCACCGTGATATCCGCCACGGAGTAATCCCCCAGATCCAGCAGCTGCCGGACGCAGTAGGGGATAGGCCGGTGGAACACCGGCCCGTCCACGGCGATGGTGTGGAATTCTCCGTTCTCGCCGCAGATGTCCACGCCGCAGGCGATCATCTCCTCCACCATGGCCCGGTCCATGACCCGGCCCAGCAGCTGCCGGGGCAGCACCCGGCGGTCCAGCGTCTTGATGAGACACCGATACCCCAGTTCCAGCACCTCCCGGACGTTCTCCTGCCGGTCGTGGTGCCACAGGGGGTATACCGCCTCCAGCCCCACGTTTCGGCAGCGCTCCTCGCCCCAGGCCCGGTTGTTCTCAATGTCAATATCCCCGAAGCACACCAGCTCCACCCCCTGCTCCTTGGCCCGGCGCAGCGCCGCCTCCATGGACAGATGGTACTCCTCGCCGCCGGTAGGCACCGCCAGCAGCGGCAGCTCCAGCGCCTTGCCGTATTCCTCCAGCAGTGCCGGGTCCACCCCGTGGAAGTAGGAGCGTCCCGCTTCGGGATTGAACATCACCAGCAGCGCCATAGGCTCTGCTCCCGCCTCCAGCATTTTGTGCAGGCACAGGGTGCTGTCCTTGCCGCAGCTGTACGACAGGATAAATTTCTTCCCGGCCACGCCGGCCAACGTATTTTCCACCGAAGCCTCCTGTTTTGGGACAATGTATTGATAACTTATAGGAATTTTTCCATTAAAAATAACGAGATGTATTCACTCTACCCCCCGGTAGAACAGACCCCGTGTCAGATCGGCCGGGATATAGTCCCCCTGCCCCTGATACCGCTGCAGCGCCGCCACGCACTCCGCCGGGGATTCCGTGGTGAACCGCAGCCGGGCATAGGTGAGCCCCAGCCGCCGCCACTCCGGCTTGTCCGCCAGAAAGAGGGTACGGCTGTTCTCCAGCTCGTTGCGGTGGCCCCATGCGGGCATCAGCGGGAATCGGGCCCCGGTTCGGTCGGTGAGGACGTTCTCCCCGGTGCAGCGGCAGGCGGCGGAGCGCTTCCGGTAATCGCTGCTCACATCGCAGCAGCCCAAGCTGTTGGCAATGACGCAGTTCTCCATCAGCATCAGCGGCAGGCGGCCATAGACCACTGCCTCGCAGGGCAGATACTTTTTCAGATCCCGGATCTGCTGATGCCGCAGCTCGAAGGATACGGCGCCGGTGGAGAGCCCCAGCTCCCGCAAAAACAGCAGCGCACGGGAGTTGAATACGTTCATCCCCAGATCGCCCCGCAGCGGCAGTTCCAGCCCCTCGGCAATGGGCAGATGACCCAGATTGCTCACGGCCACGGCGGCCAGCACCTGCCGGTGCCGCACCAGCATCTCCCGCAGCACCGCCTCGTCCTCCGTCCGGAAAATGCGGGGCAGCACGGCGCAGAAGGACGTCCGGTCCAGATACGGGGTCACATCCAGCGTATCCAGCCACTCCACCGGCAGATAGATCATCTCCGGGCGGCAGTCCGCCAGCGCCTGCGTCAGCTGCGCCGGCTTCTGGAGGGAGCAGGTCAGCAGCGGCTGCGCCGGCTCCACCGGGGCATCCGGCAGCGGTTCCGGCTGGGCGATCCGGCGTTCCGGCACGGCACACAGGGTATCCTCCAGCGCCGCCAGTCCCTCCCGCCGCAGGGCGTTGACCGCCCCGGCGGAGAGCATCAACCCCTCCTCCAGCGTCACCCGCACCTCCCGGCAGCGGAAGGTGGTGCCGCCGGTCTTTTTCAGACGGGCCTGCAGCTCCTCCGCCGTCAGCGCCCGGTTTCGGGCGGTCTCCGGCACGGGGCCTGTCACCTCCGCCCGCTGATCCCCGGCCCGCACCGTCAGGCGCACCGGCTCACCGGCCCGGCAGACGCAGTCCATGTCCACCGCCACCGTCCGGCGATCCCCCTTTTCGTACAGTGTCCGGGCCTGGGCAAACAGTTCCTTGGGCTCCGGGACATTCTCCGGCCGGGTGCCGAACATCTGCGGCCCCTTCCGGCCCAGATAGTATCCGTCGGTGAAGCCGCTGCGGCTGAAGGCCAGCTCCAGCTGCCGCTGCTCCTCACGAGTGGGGCGGCGCTTTTCGTCCAGCAGCCGCCGGTAAATGGAGGTGATGACCGCCACGTACTCCGGCCGCTTCATGCGCCCTTCCAGCTTCAGGCACGCCACCCCCATGTCCTCCAGTTCCTGTAGGTAGGGGGAGAGGTTGGCATCCTTCAGGCTCAGAGGATGGCCTCCCGCCGCCGGGGCATTGACCCCATAGGGCAGGCGGCAGGGCTGAGCGCAGGTACCCCGGTTGCCGCTGCGTCCTCCGATAACGGCGCTGAGGGCGCACTGACCGGAGTAGCACATACAAAGAGCGCCGTGGGCAAAGACCTCCACCTCCGCCGGACAGTCCCGGCAGATGGCGGCAATGTCCCGGCGGGACAGCTCACGGGCCAGCACCACACGGGTAAGGCCCAGCTCTGCCGCCCGGCGTGCGCCCCCCAGCGTGTGCAGGCTCATCTGGGTGCTGGCGTGGAGGGGCAGCTCCGGCGCCGCCTGACGGGCCAGCTGCCACACCCCCCAATCCTGGATCAGCACCGCATCTGCCCCCAGCCGGGAGGCCTTGTGCAGCAGCTCCGCCGCCCCCGGAAGCTCCCGGTCGGTGAGCAGGGTGTTCAGGGTCAGATAGACCTTCACCCCTCGGAGATGGCAGTACCGCACCGCCTGCGCAAACTCCTCCTCCGTGAAGTTTTTGGCGCTGCGCCGGGCGTTGTAGGCCCCGAAGCCCATATACACGGCATCGGCGCCGCTCTGCACGGCGGCCACCAGAGAATCCCACCCTCCGGCGGGAGAGAGCAGCTCCGCCATTACTTGTGACCCTGCTGCGCCTTGAACAGCTGCCGCTTCAGCTCCGAGGCCTCCGCCTTGGCCTGAGACGCCTCGTCCAGATATGTTTTCAGCTGACGACGCAGATTCTCCGCCGCCTCCTGAGCCTTCAACAGCTCGTCCGCCAGATTCACCGCCGTCAGCACGGCGGCGTCAATGCGGCTCACATGGGCGCCCTCCTGCAGCTGCGTCATCTTCTCATCCACCAGAGCACCTACCTTCTCCATGTAGGCGGCGCTCTCATCAGCGACCAGGGTGTAATCCTCGCCGCAGATGCTCATTGTGATACGATTCGCCATAGTGACCTCCTGCTTTCTATGTAAACTGAGTATTTCTGGATAGCTATACAGAATCTATTATAGCACAAAATCCCACCGGGAAAAGACTTTTCTTCCCCAAACGGGGATTTTTCAAAAAATCCCGGCGGGACGCTTTACGCAGACGGGGTTTTCGTGTAGAATAGAGGGACGAAAAGAGAGGGGGCGCAGCGCCGTGGCGGGATATATCCTCCGGGAGGATCAACCGAATATCGTGCTCCCGGCCCAGCAGGCGGACCGCCTCATCGGCCGGGGCGACGGGGATGCGGCGCTGCTGTATCTGTGCCTGCTGCGGGCGGACCGTGGTGTCACGGCGCAGGAGCTGCAGCGTCGACTGAAGTGGAGCCAACTGCGCCTTCATGCGGCGGAGACGGCCCTTCAGGAACTGGGACTCATCGACCGGCCCCCGGAGCAGAAGCCCCCGGAGCCGGCGCAGGAGCGCCCGGTGTACACGGCGGATGACCTGACGGATCTCCTCACCGGCGACGCCGGCTTTCGGATGCTGGTGCCCCAGACGGAGGAGAAGCTGGGCAAGCGCCTGAAAACGGCGGACCTGCAAATTCTGGCGGGACTGTATGATGATCTGGGCCTTCCGGCGGATGTGATCTATCTGCTGGTGTGCCACTGTGTCACCCGTTCCGAGGAGCGCTACGGCCCCGGACGGCGGCCCACCCTCCGCCAGATCGAGAAGGAGGGCTATCACTGGGCGCAGCGGGGCCTCTTCGATCAGGAGAGCGCTTCCCGGTATCTGCGGGATTGGAACGTCCGCCGCTCCGCCATGAGCCGGTATATGCAGGTGCTGGGGCTGGGCGACCGCCGCCCGGTGGAGAGCGAGGAGCGCTACATCACCGACTGGATGGACAAGGGCTTTCCCCCGGAGACGGTGGCGCTGGCCTACGACAAGACGGTGTTTTATAAGAAGGAGCTGAACTGGCGATATCTTAACGGGATCCTGCGCCGCTGGCACGAAAACGGCTGGCATACGGAGGAGGAGGTCCGCCAGAGCGATAGCCGCAAGCCCTCCCGGCGGGAGGAGAAGAAGGACGACTCCCGTATGGAGAAATACATGAAGTGGTAAGGAGGGAACTCCATGGCATACGATGGAAAGGTGCTGCGTCAGGCCACCCTGCGCTTTGACGAGGACAAGCAGCGCCGTCAGGAGCAGCAGCGCCAGCGGCAGCAGCAGGTCTATCAGCAGTGTCCGGAGCTGGAGGGCATCCAGCGGGAGATCCGGGGCACCATGGGCGAGATCATCGCCTCCGCCCTGCGGCGTGGCACGGACCCTCTGCCCGCCATCCGGGTGATCCGGGATAAGAACCTCTCCCTGCAAAGGCGCCGGGCGGAGCTGCTGGCCCAGCTGGGCTATCCGGAGGATTATCTGTCGGAAAAGCCCCGCTGCCCCCTGTGCGGCGATACCGGCTACCGGGGCGACGGCCTGTGCAGCTGCCTGAAAAAATACTATGCACAGGAGCAGATCCGGGAGCTGAGCCGGATGCTGGACATCGGCAGCCAGAGCTTTGATACCTTCGAGCTGGACTGGTATTCCCCGGATCGTGGCAGCCTGCCCCGCTCCCCACGGGAAAACGCCCAGCGGAACCTGAACCTGTGCCGGGACTTTGCTGCCCGCTTCCGTCCGGGGCGGGAGAATCTGCTGCTGTTCGGTGCGCCGGGGCTGGGGAAGACCTTCCTCTCGGCCTGCATCGCACGGGTGGTCAGCGAGGATGGCTTCTCTGTGGTATACGATACGGCGGGCCATGTGTTCAGCCAGTTTGAAAGCGCCAAGTTCCGCCGGGACGACGACGGTGATACCGCCGGGGAGGACGTGGAGCGGTGCATGAACTGCGATCTGCTGATTCTGGACGATCTGGGAACGGAGATGACCACCAGCTTCGTTCAGAGCGCACTCTATCAGCTCATCAATGGCCGTCTGCTGGCGGGGAAAAGCACCGTCATCAGCACCAATCTGGACCCGGAGGAGCTGGGCCGCCGCTATGGAGCGCCGCTGCTGTCCCGTCTGGAGGGGGAGTACCAGCTGCTGCCCTTTGTGGGGACGGATATCCGCCGCCTGAAGCGTGAACGGGGATAAGCTTTGGATCTGCCGTCGTGCATCAGAATAGGACAGACTGCAAAGGGCAGGCATCACATGATGCCTGCCCTTTGGCTAAGGTGAGGGATGTTTTTCATTTTTCCGGCGCACGGTTCCCAGCAGCTTTTTATGCCTACGGCGGGTGCCTTCCTTTCCATAGCGAAAGAAAGATTTACCGTCGTGTCAGCCGGTTTCCAGCCGTTTGCGCAGCGTGAAAACCGGGACGCTTCCTCGAAACCGCCTTGCTGCATCCGCCACCGGCGGCGGTTTTGCATACTTTTTGCCGCTGTTGACAAAAAGTATGCCGCCGGAGACAAAAAAAGCTACCGGAAAAAGTCACCCACCGGAGAAAAAACAAGCCTTCACAGCGATCTGCTGCCGAAAAATCTCATCTAAGTGAAAAAGTTGATTTCCCGACACGTTGCGGGGGATTTTTCATCCCTCCCCGGCTAAAATAGAGGGCAAAAGGAGGGAACCGCCATGATGCATCCCCGCAAAGGCGAATTTTTTTCCAGCCGTGTCCGCTATATTTCCCTGAACCAGATCCGCCCCAATCCCCAGCAGCCCCGCCGCAGCTTCGACGAGGATTCCCTGTCGGAGCTGGCGGAAAGCATCCGCAGCTACGGCATCCTCCAGCCCCTGACGGTGCGCCGTCAGGGGACAGGCTATGAGCTGGTGGCCGGAGAACGGCGCCTGCGGGCCGCCGCCATGGCGGGACTGCGGGAGGTGCCGTGTCTGGTGGCGCAGGTAGGGGAGGAGGACTCGGCGCTGCTGGCGCTGATGGAGAACCTCCAGCGCCGGGATCTGGATTGCTGGGAGGAGGCGGAGGCCCTGTCCCGGCTCATCGCCCGCTACGGGCTCAGCCAGGAGGAGGCCGCCCGTCGTCTGGGCCGCTCCCAGCCGGCGGTGGCCAACAAGCTGCGGCTGCTGCGGCTGCCGGACTCCGTGCGGCAGTTTTTGCAGGAAAACGGCTTGACGGAGCGCCATGCACGGGCGCTGCTGCGGCTGGGGACGGAGGAGCAGCAGCTATCGGCGGCGCAGGTATTCTGCCGGCGCAGGATGAATGTGGCCGCCGCCGAGGCCTACATAGAGGATCTGCTGCACCGCCAGCAGGTGACGCCCCCCAAGGGCCGCACCACCTACATCATCAAGGATGTCCGGCTGTTCCTCAACAGCGTGGATCGGGGCCTGCACCTGATGCGTCAGGCGGGAGTCAACGCCGACTGGGGCCGTCAGGATACCGACGAGGAGATCCTTCTGACCATCCGTATTCCCAAGCGGGTGCGGACATAATGCGGCGAAGTGTATAAAAAACGGCGTCTGTAATGAAATTGTAACCTATTTTGCCCCTTTCCGTAGTATACTGCATGATAGCGCAGTGTGCGCTGCACTGTATAGTAAAGGAGGGGCTGTATGGAAGCACAGAAGCCCTTGGAGCAGGAAACGCCGGAGACCACCCCACAGGAGGCCCCCACGGCTACCATCCCGCAGCCGGAGAGTACCCCGGCAGCGAACCCGGAGGCGGACCCCATCCCGGAGGAGATGGACGCATCGCCGGAGTCCCCGGCCAAAAAAACCGCTGGGAAGCTGGCGGCCCTCATCGGCGGCGGCATCGTGGCGGTGCTGGGCATATTCTATCTGGTTTTGTGCATCGTCTCCGCCAGCCACGGCACCATCCTCGGCCGCACCGACGTGATGGGCGTGGATATGAGCGGCCTGACCGTCCCGCAGGCGCAGGAGCGCTGGCAGCAGGAGGGACAGGCCGTATGCCAGACGGCTCAGCTGCCCCTGACGGTGGACGGTGAGACGGCGGGACAGGTGTCCCTGTGGGAGCTGGGGGTCTCCGTGACCCCGGAGACGGCGGCCCAGCTGGCCTATGACGCCGGACACAGCGGCCATTTTCTGGAAAACGGCTGGAGCCTTCTCCGCAGCTGGTTCCGGGAGACGTCCCTGACCCCGCCGTGGACGGCGGATGACGCCGCCTTGCAGGAAAAAGCGGCGGAGCTGGCAGAGCAGCTGGATATGGCGGCTGTTGACGGGGCCTGTCGGCTGGAGCAGGGAAAAGAGGACGGTTTTTTGGTGACGGTGCCAAAGAACGGCCGCAAGATAGACCTCCCGCGGTTAACCGATGCCCTGCGGGCGGCGCTGGCCGCCGGGACGTTGGAGCCGGTGACCTGCGCCTATGAGGTGGTGGAGGCCAAGCCCGTGGACTTCGACGCCTTTGCCGAGGCCTACGCCACGGCGAAAAACGCCTCCTATAACGCCGCCGCCGATCAGGTGGAGGAGGGGACGGTGCAGGTGACCTTTGATGCCGCCGCCGCCCAAAAGCTGGTGGCTCAGGCTCAGCCGGGACAGGAAATCACCGTTCCCGCCCAGATCCAGCAGCCCAAGGTCAGCAAGGCGGCGCTGGAGAAGGTGCTGTTCCGGGACGTGCTGGCCAGCTGCACCACCTACGTCAGCGGCGCATGGGGCCGCATCCAGAACGTCCGCAAGGCGGCCCAGAACATCTCCGGCACGGTGCTCAACTGCGGCGACCAGTTCAGCTATAACGACGCCATAGGCCCTACCACGGCGGACTACGGCTTCTACGCCGCTCCCGGCTACGTGGGGGGCAAGACGGTGGATGTCTACGGCGGCGGTGTATGCCAGGTGTCCTCGACCCTGTACTACGCCACCCTGAAGGCTGATCTGGAGATCGTCATGCGCTACTGCCACCAGTACGCCCCCGGCTACATCAAGTGGGGGTGCGACGCCACGGTATACGACGGCTTCCCGGATTTTATCTTCGCCAACAACACCGACTACCCCATCAAGATCGTCACCTATTGGAACGACAACAACGTGACGGTGGAGATCTTAGGCACCAAGGTGGATGACAGCTATGTGGAGATGGTCAGCGAGACGGTGGACGTCATCCCGTGGGAAACCGTCTATGAGGAGACGGATGAGCTGGCGCCGGGGGAGAAGCAGGAGATCCAGACCCCCTATACCGGCTATGTGGTGCAGACGTGGCGCAATGTCTATGCCGGGGACGGGAGCCTCCTCTCCAGCACCTTCGAGGCCACCAGCAACTACGAGAGCCGGGATCAGATCATCCGCATCGGCAAGGCAAAGCCCTGAGAGCCATACATACTGCCTTAAAAGCAGCAAAAGAGCCGCACCCACAGGTGCGGCTCTTTTCTTATGGAAAGCATAGGGGGTGCGGCCGTTTCGCCCGAACCCCGCATTACCGGCACAGATAGGAGAACCAGCCTTCGCTCTGGCGGGTGCGGAGGATGTCCCATCCCGCTTCCCGCAGGTGCCGGGCCACCTCCTCCGCCCGGTCGTCGATGATGCCGGAGCACAGGAACAGGCCGCCCTCCTTCAGGAAGGGACGTACCTGACCGGACAGACCGATGATGACGTCCGCCACGATGTTGGCCACCACCATGTCATAGCCCCCGCCGATCTCCGCCTTCAGCTGCTGATCCGACAGCACATCGCCCCACCGGACGGTGTATCGGGAGCGGTCGATGCCGTTGAGGGCGGCGTTTTCATAGGCCACCTCCACGCACTTCTCGTCGATGTCGCAGGCGAAGGCGTGCTCCGCCCCCAGCCGCAGGGCGGCAATGGAGAGGATACCGCTGCCGCAGCCCAGATCCAGTACCCGCTCACCGCCGTGGATGGTCTCCTCCAGCGCCGTCAGGCACAGCCGGGTGGTGGCATGGCTGCCGGTGCCGAAGGTGAGTCCCGGATTCAGGATCAGGGGGATGCGGCCCTGCGTATTGGCCTGCTCCCACTCCGGCACCACAATGAGACGTTCCCCGATCTCCATGGGCTTATAAAACTGCTTCCAGTTGTTCTCCCAGTCGGCGTCCTCCAGATTGTTCATGGTCAGCAGCAGAGGGGCGTACTCCGGGTGCGCCGCCTTCAGCTGCGACAGGGCCATCCGCACCTGCGCCAGCCGGTGATAGCCCTCCGGGTCATCGGAGAGGTAGAAGGTGATGCGGCAGAGGCCCTGCTTCTCCTGCATCAGCTCCTCATCCACATAGTCCCAGTACTGGTGATTGTGCTCCAGAAAATCCCGGAAATCCCCCTCGTCGTCAATGACCAGCCCCGTGATGCCCTGCTCCTCCAGCAGCTGCGACACCGGGTCCAGCCCCGCCGGGGAGGTGTCCAGCTTCAATTCCAGCCACTTCATGCCTTACCGCTCCGTTCCCACGAAGAACAGGCCCATGGTGTTGGGGCCGGTGTGGCTGCCGATGACCGGCCCGATGTAGTGGATGCGGATATCCGTGGTGCCGAAGCGGCGCTGGATCTCCGCCGCCACCTGCTTGGCCTCCTCCTGGCAGTCGGCGTGGCAGATGAACATGGTCTGCTTCTCCGGCTCGATGGCCAGCCGCTCGATGGCGTCCAGCAGGGCCTTGAGACTGGCCTTGCGGCCACGGGCCTTGCCCACCATGGTCAGGCGGCCCTCGTTATCCGTGTGCATCACCGGCTTGATGGAGAGCATGGTGCCCACCAGCGCCGTGGCGGCGGAGACCCGGCCGCCACGCTTCAGAAAGTTCAGGTCGTCCACCGTGAACCAGTGGCAGACGTGGAGCTTGTTGTCCTCCACCCAATCCCCCAGCTGGCTGAGGGTCAGGCCCTCTTTCTTCTTCTGAGCCGCCAGATACACCAGCAGTCCCTGCCCACGGGAGGCGCTGAGGGTGTCGATGACCCGGATGGTGCGCTCCGGGAAGTCCGGAGCCACGTTCTCCGCAGCGATCACGGCGGACTGATAGGTGGTGGACAGCGCCGACGAGAAGCACAGGCACAGAATATCCTGTCCCCGGCCCAGCACGGTCCGCATGGCGTCCTCGAACTGGCCCACGTTGGCGGCGGCAGTGGTAGAGGTCTTGCCGGCCCGCAGCCGCTTATAAAACTCCTCATTGGTGATGTAGCGGCCGTCCAGCGTGTTGGGGTATTCCTTCCCGTCCATGGTCATGGTCAGGGGCAGCACCTCCAGCTCCAACTCACGGGCCATCTGGTCGGTGAGGTCGCAGCAGCTGTCGGTCATGATGATGTAATCCTGCATGGGTAGCTCCTCCTTTGGGTGGTTGATGAAACGGGGCAGCGCCCCGGATGAGATGATGGGATGAATCTAATATATCATATCAGGACAGGTGAAGAAAGCACCGGAATAGAATTTACAATTTGTTCATAAATTTTATTTTCCCACACAGAAGCGGGAGAAGATGGTCTGCACCAGATCCTCTCGGATGCGCTTACCGTTCAGCTCTCCCAGCGCCTCCAGTGCCGCCTCGGCGTCGGTGAGAACGACGTCGGGGGTCATGCCGTCCTCCAGCGCCCTGCGGGCGGAGCGGACAGCCTCCAGACTGCGGGCCACGGCGTCGGCCTGCCGGGCGTTGGTGAGAAACTCCCCTTGGGCCTGTCTCCCGGCGGGATACAGGGCCTCCACGGCCCGGCACAGGGCGTCCACGCCCTCTCCTGTGGCGGCGGACAGGGGATAGACCTGCCCGAAGCGCTGCGACAGCGCCGCCGGTTCCACCCCGGCGGGGAGGTCCGTCTTGTTGAGGATGACCAGCTGCCGGGGAACGGCGGCAGCGGTGGCGATGGCGTCCTCGTCCTCCGCCGTCAGGGGCCGGGAGCCGTCCAGCACCAGCAGGGCCAGCGCTGCCTGCCGGGCGGCATCACGGGTGCGCTGCACCCCCAGCTGCTCCACGGCGTCCCCGGTGTCCCGCAGGCCGGCGGTGTCGCACAGACGCAGCAGCACATGGCCCACCTGCACCTTCTCCTCCACGGTATCCCGTGTGGTACCGGCCACGTCGGTGACGATGGCCCGGTCGTAGCCCAGCAGGGCGTTGAGCAGGGAGGACTTCCCGGCGTTGGGCTTACCTAAAATCACCGCCGGGACGCCCTGCCGCAGCAGCTGTCCCCGGCGGAAGGTGGCCAGCAGCGCCTCCAGTGCCGTCTCGCTGCGGGTGAGGGTCTGGGCCAGCTGACCTTGGGTCAGGGGATCGATGTCCTCGTCGGGGTAGTCCACCACGGCATAGAACCGGGATACTACCTCCATAAGCCCGTCATAGATCTCCCCCACGCCCCGGCTGAGACGGCCCTCCAGCTGCCCCACGGCATTGTGGGCGGCGGCGGGGGATTCGGCATCGATGAGGTCCGCCACGGCCTCCGCCTGAATGAGGTCCATCCGCCCGTTGAGGAAGGCCCGCTGGGTGAACTCGCCGCCCTTGGCCTGCCGGGCGCCTTGGGCGAACAGGGCGCCCAGTCCCTCATTCAGCACCACCGGAGAGCCGTGGCAGTGGATCTCGGCGCAGTCCTCCCCGGTGTAGCTGTGGGGGCCGGGGAACAGAACCGCCAGAGCGCTGTCTATGATGCGTCCCTGCCGGTCGTGCAGGTCTCCCAGTACCATCCGCCGGGGCGCTTGTCCGCTGATGGGGCCGCCGTGGGCGGGGGAGAATACGACGTCCAGAATACGCCGGGTGTCCGGGCCGGACAGCCGCAGGATACCGATGGCGGAGGGCAGCTGCGGCGTGGCGATGGCGGCAATGGTATCGGGCATGGGAGTCACTCCTTTTGGGGGGATGTTTCATGGTATGATGTATGGCATTATACCATGAACGCCCGAAAAAACCAAGCTGTTTTGCAAAGAGAGGGGGCCATGCCCACCCCCCAAAGGGGGGACACTTTCGTCAACGGGGCGGAAGGGTGTGTGCGGGAAACCCGGAAGGGTGTCCTACACGAGGATGATCCCCATTTTTCAGAGCTTTTTGAAGCTCTGAAAAATACTTCAGCATGTCGAAAAAGCCTTTTCGACATGCTGAGGGCCATGCCTTGCGGCATGGCCCCGGAGAAAACGCTGAGGAAAAAGGTCACTTATGTTGAGGAGAGGGATCACTTACGTTTGAGGAGAAGTAGGGGTCACAGCAGCTTCACCGCCGCCGCCAGCAGGCACAGGCCCAGAGCCAGCGCCAGAGTGCTCAGACGGTTTTTCAGCCGATGAGACATGGAGAAAATCACTCCGCCAGAACCTTGCCCATGGCCCGGCAGGCCTCCAGTGCGGCGTCGTCCGGCGTCTCGCAGCAGATGACACTCTCGCACACCAGATTGATGCCTGCGTCGTCACAGTCCTTCTCCCAGTCACGCATCCACTGACCGTCACCCCAGCCGTAGGAGCCGAACAGGCCCACACTCTTGCCGCCCAGACGGTTCTTGCAGCCGGAGAACATGGGCTCGAACTCGCACTCCTCCAGCACCTCGGAGCCCATAGCGGGGCAGCCGAAGGCGATGGCATCCATACCGGCCAGAGCGCCGGCATCCACGGCGTCGGGAGTCAGCAGCACCGCCTCGGCACCGGCCTCCTTCATGCCCTCCAGCACCGCCTGAGCCATGGCCTCCGTGTTCCCGGTGCTGCTCCAATACACTACCGCAGTCTTTTTCATGATGGTTTCGTTCCTTTCTCTGTTGAAAAATATGTCACACGGCCAGCTGCGCCAGTCCGGAGCCTGCCCGCCACAGGGCGCAGCACCGGTCGGTGCAGCGCTTATACTGACGGAACAGCTCCTTGGCCCGCTCCTCGTCGCCATAGACCTTCCACAGTCCGGCACACTTGAAGCGGCAGGCCTTGTTCTCGATGAAGCCCCGTACATCCTCCGGAGGATAGCTGAGGAACAGCCCGATCTCGTGGGGGAATTCGTCATTTTCCCGCAGACGACGGATGAGACAGGCCACGCACTGCCCGGCGCTGTGACATGGGTACCCGGACTCCTCCAGCAGGCGCACGGCCTCGGCATCCTCCAGATCCTGCCGCAGGCGGCTGGGCCGGTAGAGGTACAGCAGCGCACGGCCGCCGTCAAAGCGAAGGGGCAGCAGACACAGGCCCTTGCCCGCCAGCAGACGGTTGATGCGGCGCACCTCCTGCCGCAGCTCCTCCGGGGAGTCGCAGGGACAGGAGAACAGGCTGCCGGTCTTGATCCCGGCCAGAGTAGGGGCGCACTGACGCACCACAAGCTCCTCAGACATGATGTAAGCCCTCCTTATCCGGCGTGCTTTTCCAGAATGTTCCGTAGAGCGGACAGGGAGCTGGTGTGACAGCGCTCGATGACCGTGTCGCAGCTCCTCAGCTCCCGCAGGGCGCTCTGGACCATTTTGTGGGACATGGTGCTGGTGAAGAAAATGGTCAGATCCGGGTCGCCCAGCTTGTTTTTCAGGCCGCCCACAGGCTTGATAAAGACCTTGGCCCGACAGCGGTAGGATTGACACAGATCCATATAGCGGCGCTCCATACACTCGTTGCCGCCCAGAATGACAATGCTCATAGGTGTTCCTTTCTTATCATGGCTTCCCGGCCGACAAATATGCGGCGGGGAGATGGCTGGTTGATTTCGCTTACCTGATTCGTGGTTCTGCGATGTTCTGATGCTCTAATGATCCGGTTGGTTAGATACATCTAACTTGGTGGTAGTTTAACATCTCTAACTGCGCTTGTCAACCCTTTTTTCAAATTTTACCTACCACGTAGGTGGGAAAGAGGATGGCTCGCCCGTGAGGGGGAGATTTCCGGCGTTTGCACGCCGCCGGAGGCAAAACAGAAAAACTGCCGGCAAAAAGCATCCCGCCGGAGACAAACAGCAGGCACGCAGGAACCACCCTGCGTGCCTGCTCTATACGCATAAGGCTGTCCCACCGCTGTGGTCAGCTCTCCATCATCAGCTGAATGATCTGCTTGTCCGTCTGCGCCATGCCCAGTCGGGCCAGCCGGCCCACGTTGGCGATGGTGTTCTCCACGCCCTTTTTCACGATGCCGTCTCCGCCAAAGAACTGGTTGCCGCTGCGATACATGGCCAGCCCCAGCAGCCCGGCGTCCACGGCGGCGGCGATCTTGGCGGCGCAGCTGGCCTTGGCCCCGTCGCAGATGATGCCGGAATCCATGGCTACGGTATTGACCACCGTGTGGGCCACGGTGTCGTAATCCCCGCCCTGCAGATACGCCAGCCCTGCGGCGGCGCCGCATCCGGCGCTGACGGCTCCGCAGTAGGCGGACAGCCGCCCGATGCCGGTTTTCAGGTGGATGGTCACCAGATTCGCCACCGCCAGCGCCCGCAGCAGCTCCTCATGACTGCGGCCCGTGGCACGGGCGCAGACGATCACCGGCACACTGGAGGTAATGCCCTGATTGCCGCTGCCGGAGTTGATGACCACCGGCATCTCGCACCCGTTCATCCGGGCATCGCTGGCTGCGGCGGCGTAGGCCCGCATCCGATAGGACAGATCCTCCTCATGCCCCCGCAGCAGGGTCTTGCCGATGTTGGCCCCGTAATCGTGGCGCAGGCCCTCCTCAGCGATGGCCATGTTACACCGGATCTGCTGCTCCAGCACCTCCTCCACGTCCTCCGTGGAAAGACAGTCGGCAAAGGCCACGATGCCCTCCACCGTCAGGCAGCTGCGGTCTGTGAGACTGCCGGAGCCCTCGGAGATCTCCCGCTCCAGCAGTACCTGACCGTCCCTCCGGACGGATACCACGTTGGTGTGGTGGCCCACAAGGCGCACCTGAGCGCTGTCCGGGCCGTGAAAAACCGTCACCTGAATGTCGAAGATATAGGGCGTGTCGGCATGGCGCACCTCCACCGGCACGACCTTCAGGAAGGGAGAGATGGCGGCGCTCTGCGCCTCCGTCATGCCGGAGAGCACCTCCAGCTGGGCCTCGGCGTCTCCGGCCACAATGCCCGCCGCCGCAGCTGCCGGGATGCCCCGCAGCCCGCCGGTATGGGGGACTACCACGCTTTTGACGTTCTTGATGATGTTGCCGCTGACCTCCACCAGCACCCGATCCGGCAGTGCGCCCAGAACGCTGCGGGCCTTGGCGGCGGCGTAAGCGATGGCGATGGGCTCGGTGCAGCCGGTGGCGGGGCGCAGCTCCTCCCGGAGGATCTGCACATACTGCCGGTAGCACGCATCGTGTCGTTCCATACGATCCCTCCTGCTCTTTTTTATCCATCTTACCGTATCCCCGCCGGGAAGTCAATCTTTGTCCACAAATAGCGCACAAATTGCAAAGCACGCAGGCCCATGCGGGACCTGCGTGCCTGTATTGTGCTTATTGCTCCAACAGCGCCTCCAGCTGCAAAAGCAGCTCCAGCGCGCTGTGGAAGGAGAAAACGGCGCCGCCCTTCAGGTCACGGAGCTGCCCCTGCCAGCTGTAATGCTGGCGCAGCCGGACCTCCAGCTCCACATCGGCGGGGGCCGCCGCAGCGGAGGGCTTTTCCGGCACGGGACTGTCGGTGGCGGTGTTCATCCACTCCTCCAGCAGGACGATGAGCCGGGCCAGACTGGTGAACTCCGCCCGGCAGCCCAGAGCGGCGCTGTACACATAGCCGCAAAAGCCGTTCTCCCGGCTCTGGAGCGTCAGGCGAAAGGCCCCCAGACCCGGCGTAATGCTTCGGTTTTCTTGCATGGAGTGATCCATCCTTTCTGAAACCGGCGGCGGAGCCGTCCGGTGGGGTGTCAGTCTTTGGGTTCGGCCAGATGGACCATGCCCCGCAGATCGATGGCCCGAGTCTGAAAAACGGCGCTGCTTTGGGCAAAACGCTGGTGCATCGCCTGCTGGAGCCGCTGAGCGATGGCGCTATGGGTCTCCGACCCGGCGCCCGGCAGCAGCACCCAGTATTGCCCGGCGCCAATCTGAGTGAAGGGGTCGCCGGAGCGCAGGCAGCCCTGCAGGATCAGCTTCATCTGCTGCATATAGACGGCATTTTTCTCCGGCTGCGCCTCCCAGCCCTCCAGACACAGCATCAGCAGCTGGGCCTTCAGGTCGGGGTCACGGCGCATGGAACGCAGGTACAGCAGCACGATCTCCCGAAAGGTGCCGTTGTCGCAGGCCAGCGCCCTGCTCTCGCCGTCGCCGGCCAGCAGGAAGGTCTCCAGAGCCGCCGGCCCCATGCCGCCGCCGTACAGTTCCTGCGAGGCGGTGAGGCGGGCGGCCTCCAGCTCCGGGGAGGGGGTCAGGCCGTAACTCTCCTGATACAGCTTTTGCAGGGCCTCGTAGTGGTCCAGCGCCTGCTGGGCCTGATGGCTCCGGGTGAGATTCTGCATCAGCAGCAGATTGAACTCCTCCGACAGAGGGTCCAGATGCACCGCTTGGGCGCACAGGGCCGCCGCCTCGGCGTACTCCTGAGTCCTCATCAGCTCTTGCACCAGTCTGCGGAACAGCCGCACAAACAGGGAGCGATAGTAGGCGTGAAGATCGGTACACCACAGTTCGTCGGCCGCATCCGGCAGAAAATCCCCCTGATACAGATCGGCGGCCTCCCGGCCCAGTGTCCGGAGCTCCTCCGGGTCGGGGGTCTCCAGCGCCCGGCGGGCCAGATCCTCAAAGACATCCACGTCCAGCCATGTATCGGTTCCGGGAACCCAGCGGTACAGGCCGTTTTCGTAGCGAATCATGCCCTTGGTGTCGGAAAAGCCCAGTGTAGCCATGGCGTTGCGTGCCCGGCTGGCGTTATTTTGCAGAGTGCTGGCAGGATTGCTGCCGCTGCCGTCGGGCCACAGAAGGTCGATGAGCTCCTGAGCGGGGATGCCCCGATCCCGGTGCAGGATCAGGTAGGCCACCAGCGTCCACAGCCGTCCGGAACGGCCGGCGAGACTGACCATCCGGGGCTCCTTCATGCCGGTCTGCTGCAGGGCAAACCACCCCAGCATCGTGGCCCGGATGTGTGCGATCTCTCTCATAATCAGCCTCCTCTATAGGGGTGCGGTGCTCTGTCCCGGCCCCACGCTGCGATCATATCATGGAGGAACAAGGGCGGATCCGCATCCGTCCTTGTCCATCGGTGGTACGATCACTATATCACAATTCAAACCGCTTGTCACTCGGAAATTTTGGGCCTTGTGCGCTGGGATGCACAACTGCCCGGCGTATACAAGGGGATAAAAAGCCGAGGAAGCTGCCCGCAGGCAGCTTCCCCGGTGAATGAGTCAGCCAGTGATTGTTTGTTACCGGCTGCGCTTTTTGCGGGAGGGAATGACCGTCACAGCCATACCGGAGATGGCCAGCAGGGCCAGCCACAGCACCAGAGTGCTGCTGTCGCCGGTGGTGGGCTTGCCGGGCTCCACGGGAGTGGTAGGCTCCTCAGCGCCGCAGCGGCTGCACTTGCCATCCTTGTAGTCGTGGCCCAGAGCGGGAATCACCTCGCCCTGCTTCACGACAGTCTGGCAGACCTTGCAGACCTCGTTGCCGGTGTAGCCATCCTCGGTGCAGGTGGCATCCTTGGCACCCACCAGTTCCGTGTCGTGGCTCTTGGCGGGAATGACCTCGGTCTTGCTGGAGGTATACTCCTTATCCTCGAAGGTGACCTTAGCGGTATAGGTGCGGACGCCGGTGGTCTCGCAAGCGGCGGGCGTGGTGACAGCGCTGGTCACCTCTGCCGTGACGTTTTTCACATGGGAAGTATCATTGCCGCAGGTGAATGTGGCAGAAGCGGTGAAATCATCGTTCCACTTCCACACCGGGGCGCCATAGGCATGACCGGTAGCGGGGATGACCTCGGTCTTGGTATCGGTGTAGTCCTTACCATCGAAGGTGACCTTGGCGGTGTAGGTGCGAACGCCGGTGGTCTCGCAAGCGGCGGGCGTGGTGACAGCGCTGGTCACCTCTGCCGTGACGTTTTCCACATGGGTGGCATCGTTGGTGCAGGTGAAGGTGGCAGTGGCCTTGAAATCATCGTTCCACTTCCACACCGGCTCACCGTAAGCATGATCGGTAGCGGGGATGACCTCCGTCTTGGTGTCGGTGTAGTCCTTACCATCGAAGGTGACCTTGGCGGTGTAGGTGCGAACGCCGTCCGTCTCGCAAGCGGCGGGCGTGGTGACAGCGCTGGTCACCTCTGCCGTGACGTTTTCCACATGGGAGGTATCATTGCCGCAAGTAAAGGTGGCAGAAGCGGTGAAATCATCGTTCCACTTCCACACCGGGGCGCCATAGGCATGACCGGTAGCGGGGATAGCCAGCTTCTCCAGCGTCGTCTCGGTCTTGCCCTCGGCATCGCTGAACAGCTTGCCGCAGACGGAGCACTTCCAGTAAGCCTCCACGCCGGCGGTCTCGCAGGTGGCAGGAACCTTCTCCACAGCGGTCAGCTGGTGGCCCACAGGGGGATCGGGCAGATCCGCCAAAGCGGCATCCACGTCGGCCTGAGAGACGTACAGAGTGGTCAGCACGTCCATAGCGGCGTCATAGGCCTTGGTCAGGCAGTTCTGCTCCAGATAGTAGGGGTTCGCCTCAATCTCGGCGTTGATGGCCGCTACACGGCGGGTCAAAGCGTCTTTGTTGGCCATGTCAAAGTAACCGGCACTGTCGCCGGAGCCCATGGCAAAGCCGCCGCCGATGTCGGAGCCGTAGGCCACCGTGAACTGCACACGCACCACGTCGCCCTCGGACAGATAGGAATCGGCAAAGCCCACGTTGGGGAATACGTTCTTCAGGCAGTACATCCAGCCGGAGGCGCTGGTGTAGTCGAATTCACCCAGACTGGTCTCGTCCGTCCGGGTCTGGATATCGAAGTTCTTCTCCTCCAGCTTCTCCCGCAGGGCCTGGGGGATGCTGTCGCCGGTGGGATCAATGCCCGCCAGCGCATCGCCCTGGATGTGGGACAGATAGAAGCCGCTCTCCAGAGAGCCGGTGTTGCTGTAGGTAAAGCCTCTTTCCTCCAGCAGACGGGCCAGCGCCTGAGCAGCGTTCTCGCCCTCGATGATGTCCACATAGCAGGGCTCAATGATGTAGCCGCCGCCCAGAGACAGGGCCTCCACGGTGAACACGGCCTTGCCCACCACATCACCGGGCTCGGCCTTCACATAGGTGATGGTATAGGTTACAGAGGCCTTGTGGGCCTTGACAACGACGGTGTTGACGCCCTCCTTGGTAAAGTGCAGGGTATAGCTGGTCTTGGTGTCATCGTCCCAGTTGACGGACACCGGATCACCGTTGAGGAGCACGGTGACCTCGCTGGCAGGCAGCTTGTTGCCGTCGCCGTCCTTGGCAAAGACGTCGAAGGTCATGCGGGAGTTGCGCTGGGTGATGCCATCCTCCAGCGTGGTCTCCAGCGTGACGATATCCTCCCGTACCGTCACCTCAAAGGTGGTGGTGAGCTGACCGAAGGTCACGGTGATGGCCTGCTGCCCCACGGTTTTCAGCAGGGTGGGGGAGAGGGTGTACTGGTCGGCGGACAGGGTGGAAGCGCCGTTTTTGGTGACAGCCTGCACCACCAGACCGGCGGTATTCAGCGTGTCGCCCTCGGTATAAACGGTTTTCTTGGGCAGAGTCTTGACCTGAATGGCAGTGACCAGAGGCAGCTCCACATTCACGGCCTGATCCTCACCGCCCACCACGGTCAGTGTACCCTTAGCGGGCAGATAGCCCTCCTTGGTGACTACATAGCTCCACTTGCCGCTGGCCAGCGTGCGGGTGGCGGAGGCAGCGGTGGCGTTGATGGTGACGGTATCGTTGCTGCTGTTGGTCAGCTGGATGGTGCAGCTGTCGATGGCGTTTCCGGAGTCATCCTTCATGGAGAAGGTGACGTCCGCTGTATTGGGCTTGACCACAGGGATGGTGATATCCGGCAGGGCGCCCAGCGCAAAGCTGCTGTAGCTGTTGGGAACGTTGGTGGAGAGATCGGGCAGGGAATTGCGGTGAGAGCCGATATCCTTGCCGTTGCCGTAAAAGTTGAGAACGCCGTCCGTCAGGACATAGGGCTCATCAGCATCCCAGTCGGCGGGGATCTTTACCTCCACGGTGCGGCAGCTGTCGCCGTCCGCCCGGTCGAAGAGGTGACGCTGGAAGAGGTTCTTATAGCCGGTGACGGTATCATTGCTGCCGGGATCGGTGTAAGAGGCGTAGGCGTAGAGGTTATACAGGTTCGCCATGGTGTTGGCGGGGTGATACACGCCGGTGAGCTGCACGGTGACGGTGTCGCCGGGCAGGATATCACGGGTGGGGTCGGTCTTGTTGGTGATGACTACCCCGGCCTTCTTCACGGTGATGACCTGATAGGTGTCGGCGCCATCCTTGCTGATCTTGACGATGTTTTTGCCCTCGGTGAGAGTCAGAGTCACGTCGCCGCCCTTGGTGGTCACGCCGTCGGTGCCGAAGCCGCCGGTGTAGGTCATGGCCGTCTCGGTGAGGGTGGGGCGCAGCAGGGTAACGGTGCTGCCTGCGGCGGGCCGGAAGGTGTACTGGCAGCCGGAGTCATCGGTGTAGTACAGCACGTCTGCCTCGGCATCCAGCTTGTTACCGGCGACCTTCCGGTCACCGTTGTTGATGGTCATGTTGGCATCCGGGCCAGCGGCGGCGTTCTTACCTACCTCCACCACCACCACGCCGGTGTTTTCCGGCCAGATGGCGCCAAAGGTCTTGTTCTTGTTGATGGACCAGCCGGAATCCGCTACATACATGGCGTCATAGGTCACCAGAACAATGGCCGTACCGGCGCTGTTGGCGGTGATGCGGCCGCTGTCATCCACGCTGACCACATTGGTGCCGTCCACATCCAGTGCCGTGTAGTGGAACACAGGCTCCAGCGTAGAGCCTCTCGTGCCGGTGCTGCTGTTGTTGGCGATCTGGAACATACGCAGGGGGCGCAGCTGCTTCATGCCGCCCACGGTCAGGGCGACGCTGCCGGTGTAGTCCACACCGTTGAGGCGGATATCCGCCGCGTCACTCTTCTCGTCCCGGAGAATGGCCTTGGGATCGCCGGTCATGGTTTTCGTCAGGTCATATCGGGTGGTGGCACCGGTGGATTTGAACATACTGGCGTTAGTGACAAGCCCATCGCCGGTGGCCCGGTAGATGTAGCTGCTGCCGGCTACCAGCCGGAAGGTGTAGACATCGCTGTCGTCACCGGTGAGATCGGCATCGCCGGGAATCAGCGTACCCTGCCCATAGGTGGTGGAGGGAATGTCGGTCATAACGACATGAGCGCCCTTGGGGACCACGAAGTCGGTGTTTACGATCTGGGTCGGGGTGGCGCTCCACAAGGCGGCGCCTGAGGCAGTCTTCAGCGTCTCGCGGGCAGGCTGAGTGGCCTGATAGCCCTCGGCCGCTCTGGCCTCGGAGGGCTGGATGGACCAGGTGTAGGTGCCGGGAACCATGAGATAGGGATAGCCCACATAGCTGGCGAACTGATGGGGCTGGCCGGGGGTCATCACGGTGCCGTCGGCGGCCTTGACCTCGGTGGTGAAGTCGTCTGCCGTCCAGCCGCTCTTGACGGCGTAGACATAGACCAGATACAGCTCAAAGGTCTGCTCACCGGTACCCTCGGTGACGGTGAGGGTGCCTGTGCCAAGGAGATATTCGCTGCCCCGCACAGTGTCCCGTGCCTCATAGGTATAGACGCCGGGAGCCGTCAGAAACTCATATACGGTGTAGTCGCCGCTGGTGTCTGCGGGGATGGATACGGGCTGGCCCGCAGCATCCTTCAGGGTCAGGGTCATGCCGGTACCCCGGCCCTGGGAGGTGATGATCTTCACCTGCCGCATCCCCTCCGGAACGTTGACCGTCACGGGAGCCACGGCGCTGGTGACACTGGTGGGCTTGTTGCCCGCCACGGTGTTGGTGACCACCACACGGTACCAGAAGCTGCCCGGTGCCTCGGTGGAGGGGGTGTAGCTGCTCTGGGTGGCGTCGGTGATGTCCTCGAAGCCGTCGGAGGCGGAGGTGGTGCTCACCTGCCACTGATAGCTCAGGGTGCCGCTGCCGGTGGCCTGCACTGCCAGGGCATTGGCCGTATCGCCGCAGGTGTAGGTGACAGCCGCCGTGGACAGGTCCGCCGTCAGAACGGGAGCCGGGGCGGCGGGGGAGTCGTCCTTCTCCACGAACTCCAGAATATAGGCGGAGCTGGTGTCTGCATAGCTCCGGGTCTTGACCAGAGACAGGTTTTTCTCGTAGCCGCTGGTGCGGGTCTCGATGGTATAGGGGGCGGAGGAGCCTACCTCATCTGCTGACCAGTAATCCACGGGGGGCGGCCAATCATTCAGACCGTCCTCCTGCGTGTAGCCGCTGCCGGAGCTGCCGGCCTTATCCAGATAGACGGTGCCGTAGAGCTGGACCTTCTTGGTTCCGGCGGGGACAGTGACCTTATAGTGGGGGATATCCTCCCACGCAAAGGTCAGATAGTCTACAAATTCGTACTCCAGCGCATCGCTGCTGCCCACCAGAGTGATCTTCTCGGGCTTTGCATCGGCGGCGGCCCAGGCCGAGACCGGCAGGACGCTCACCAGCATCAGCAGGGACAGCATCAGCGCAAGGAGCTTCTTTCCGTGCGACGTGCTCTTTGTCTGCATTTCGTTTCTCCTTTTCTCAAATATGTCGTGGTGTCAGTCGGGATCGGCGGCCCTGCGTGCAGGCCGCAGCCCTCACCTCCTCTCCGGTGAGTTTTTCTCGTCTGCCGTACAGTCCCCTTGGGTCCGGGGCGGCTTTTGCTGATGGCACAAAGCAAAAGCGTCCGTGCCGCCGGTTCGGCAGCACGGACGCATAAAAGGGCGTTCTCTTTGTGCAGGCAGTCCCGGTGTAGGCAGGTACCGCAGCGGACGGCCCGGTGTATCTGACTTATCCGTCCCGTCGGACTTGCCGCCGGGAGGGCTTCACAGTGACCCACTCGCAGGGATTTGCACCCTATTCCACCTGTCCCCTCACAGGGACTGGATCGTCTGCTGAGAAAGAAACGGAGTCCAGTTCAATGGCTGGAACGTTATCCTCCTCATCATAACACAAGGGCGACCGTTTTGCAATATCATACCGAAAAATCATTTATGGGGAAATACCGGCCACTGCCGGGGAAACCCGAACCCCGCCCGGCAGAAAAAATTCCCCGGACAGGACACTGTCCGGGGAATGCTTCGGTGCGATAGACTCGGCTTTACTCGATGGAGATGGTGTAGTAGTACACCGGCTGACCGCCGCTGAGGAGGGAGATCTCCGTCTCCGGGCAGGCCTTGGTGAACAGGGCCTGCGCCGCCTCGGCCTCCTCCTGCGACACGCCCTCGCCGTAGAACAGGGTGACGAAGGCCGCCTCCCGCTCCGCCGCCAGCGCCGCCAGTCGGGTCAGCAGGGAGGTGATGTCCCGCTCCGTGCCGAAGAGCTTGCCGTCCAGCAGGGCCAGATAGTCGCCCTCGTTGATGGCGAAGCCGTCGAAGTCGGAGTTGCGGGCGGCATAGGTGATCTGGGCCGTGGTGACAGCGGCGGCCGCCTCGGTCATGGCCGCAAGAATGGCCTGCGGATCCTCCTCCGCCGTGTCCACGCTCATCATGGCGCTGATGCCCTGAGGGATGCTGTGGGTGGGTACCACGATGACCTGCTTCTCTGTCAGCCCCACGCACTGCTGGGCCGCCATGACGATGTTCTTGTTGTTGGGCAGCACGAACACGATTTCGCTGGGGGTGTGGTTCACCTCCCGCAGAATGGCCTCCGTAGAGGGGTTCATGGTCTGGCCGCCGGATACCACCCGGTCCACGCCCAGATCCCGGAAGGCCGCCGCCAGTCCGTCTCCGGCGCATACCGCCAAAAAGCCGTAGCGCTTCTCGGCAGGGGCCACAGCCTGCTCGGCCTGCTCCAGCTCCGCCTCGATGGCGTCCAGATCGTCGGTGCTCTGGGCCTTGCGGCCCGCTGCCAGATCGGCGGCCTGGGTCCGCATATTCTCGATCTTGGCCAACTCCAGCGTACCGTATCGCTGGGCCGCCGTCAGGGCCTCACCGGGGGTGTCGGTGTGAACATGGACCTTGAAGGACTCGTCGTCCTCGCCGATGACCAGACTGTCACCGATGCTGTCCAGATAGGCCCGGAAGGGGGCCAGATCCACGTTGGGATCGTTCTTGCGGACGATGAACACCGTGTCGAAGGCGAAGGTGATGTCCTCGTCTCCGATGGCGGCAAAGTCCGCCTTGTCGTGCTCCGGCTCCTCCTCCACCTCCGGCATGGGCTCGCCCCGCAGACTGCTGAGCATCCCCTCCAGAATGATGAGGTAGCCCTTGCCGCCGGCATCCACTACACCGGCCTTTTTCAGCACCGGGTTCATCTCCGTGGTCTCGGCCAGCGTCTCATAGCCCGTGGCAATGGCCTCCGCCAGCACATATTCGGCGCAGTTCTGCTCCTGCGCCGCCTCCTCAGCTCTGGCCGCCGCCAGACGGGATACCGTCAGCACCGTGCCCTCGGCGGGCTTCATCACGGCGCCGTAGGCTGTGGTCACGCCCTCGGACATGGCCGCCGCCAGCTGTACGCCGTCCATCTCCTCCAGTCCCTTCACGGACTTGGAGAGTCCCCGGAACAGCAGGGACAGGATAACACCGGAGTTTCCGCGGGCGCCCCGCAGCAGGGCGCTGGCGGTGATCTTGGCGGCCTCGCCCACCGTGGCGGGCTCGCACTTTTTCAGCTCCGCCGCAGCGGTCTGGATGGTAAGGCTCATATTGGTGCCGGTATCGCCGTCCGGCACGGGGAATACGTTCAGGTCGTTGATGGCCTGCTTTTCACGGGTGATACAGGCGGCGCCGAAGGCGACCATCTGCTTGAAGGCGCCGCCGCTGATTTTTTCTGTCATGCTCTTGCTTCTCCTCCTACCGACGTTCATCAAACGGTGATGGAGTCCACAAAGACATTCACTTCACGGACCTCCACGCCGGTATTTTTGGTGACCACATATTTGACCTCGCCCATAATGGAGCGGCATACCGTGGCGATATTCACACCGTTCTCCACGATGATGTGCAGTTCGATGGACACCGTGCCGTCCTCGTTATAGGTGACCTTTACGCCCTTGCTCATGGCTTCCCGGCGCAGCAGATGGACCAAGCCGTCCGTCATGCTGCGGTAGGCCATGCCCTTGACGCCGAAGCAGTTGGTAGCGGCGGCGCCGGTGATGCTGGTGAATACGGCGCTGCTGATACTGATCTCGCCCCGCTGGGACTGGACCTTAATCATAGTATTCTTCCTTTCCGTTCAGGATAAAGGGCAGACTGCCCGATGATACGATTGATACTAATACAGAGCATTATATCGCATTTATCCGCAGATAACAAGGGGAAATTGCAAAAGAGGGCATCATGGCGTACATATTCCGCTTCCTGCGGCGCAAACTATGGGCGTTTCCATTTTATGACGCAGGAGGTAGCGCAAGCTATGGTGAAAGATTTCATCGACACAAATGAGTTCACACGGGAGCAGCTGGTGGATATGATCGAGCTGAGCCTTGCCATCAAGCGGGCCATCCGCAGCGGGTATTATCCGCCCCTGATGCAGGACATGACACTGGGCATGATCTTCCAGCAGTCCTCCACCCGTACCCGTGTCTCCTTCGAGACAGCCATGAGCCAGATGGGCGGCCACGCCCAGTATCTGGGACCGGGAATGATCCAGCTGGGCGGCCACGAGACCATCGGGGATACCGGCAAGGTGCTGTCCCGTCTGGTGGATGTGGTGATGGCCCGTGTCATCGAGCATCGGACCGTCGTGGAGCTGGCCCAGTCCTGCACCATCCCGGTGCTCAACGGAATGTCCGACTACAACCACCCCACGCAGGAGATCGGGGATATGTGTACCATCTTCGAGCATCTGCCCCAGGGCAAGCGCCTGAAGGACGTGAAGGTGGTGTTCGTGGGGGACGGCACGCAGGTCTGTGCCTCGCTGGGCTTCATCACCACCAAGCTGGGGATGCACTTCGTCCACTACGGCCCGGCGGGCCACCAGCTGACGGAGAAGCATCAGACCATTTTAGAGCGCAACTGCCAGCTCTCCGGCGGCAGCTGGCTGGTGACGGATGACCGCTCCGCCGTCCGGGACGCCGATTTCATCTACACCGACGTGTGGTACGGCCTGTACGAAAATGAGATGCCCAAGGAGGAGCGGGTGCAGGTGTTCCACGACTATCAGGTGAACCGGGAGCTGATGGCGCTGGGAGCCATCGGCTGCAAGTTCCTCCACTGTCTGCCGGCCACCCGTGGCGAGGATGTGACGGACGAGGTGGCGGACTCCGCCTCCTCCCTGTGCTGGGAGCAGGCCGGCAACCGCCTGACGGCCATGCGGGGCCTGCTGGTGTACTTCACCCGCTGCCGCCCGGAGCACACGGAGCTGGAGATCGCCGCCGCACGGGACACGCTGGAGCGGTTCCTGCAGGACCGCATCTACTGCTGACGGCCTATGGAAAACCGCAGAAAATTCCGCTTGGCGGATGTGATCCTGTCCGTCATCTGCGTGGTATTCGTGGCGGAGGCGGCGGCGCCGGTGGCCTCCATCGGCAACAGCCAGTACTTCTGGTGGCTGTTCATGATCGCAGCGTTCCTGCTGCCCTACGGCCTCATCGCCTCGGAGCTGGGGACGGCCTTTCCCGGTGACGGCGGCCTGTACGACTGGATCCAGACCGCCTATCCCGGCACCTGCTGGGGCGCACGGGCCTCATGGTACTACTGGATCAATTTCCCGCTGTGGATGGCATCTCTGGCGGTGGTATGCCCGGAGCTGCTGGAGGTGATCTTCGGCGGGCGCATCGGCCCGGTGTGGTCACTGGTGATCCAGCTGGCCTTCATCTGGATCGTCACATGGATCGCCGCCTATCCGGTGTGTGACAGCATCCTGATCCTGAACCTCAGTGCCGCCATCAAGATCCTGCTGGCGCTGACGGTGGGGGTGCTGGGCATCGTGTACGTGTCGAAAAACGGCTTCGTCAACAGCATGGAGGCCCGGACCTTCCTGCCGTCCTTCGATCTGAACAGCCTGTCCTATATCTCCGTCATTCTCTTTAACTTTCTGGGCTTCGAGGTGGTCTGCACCTACGCCGACAATATGCAGGCCCCCCGGCGGCAGATCCCGCAGGCCATCGTCACCGGCGGCATCGTCATTGCCGCCATCTACCTGTTCTCCGCCTTCGGCATCGGCGCCGCCGTGCCGGTACGGGACATCAGTCCGGATTCCGGTCTCATCGATGCCGTGTCCCTGATGACCGGCGGGGCCGGCGGTACGCTGGTGCGGGTGGTGGCTCTCTTGTTTTTGGTGACGCTTTTTGGTAATATGATCTCATGGTCCATGGGCGTCAACTCCACCGCCGCCTACGCCGCCGATCGGGGCGATATGCCGGCGGTGTTCGCCCGGCGCTGGAAGCGCAACGATATGCCCGTGGGTTCCGCCGTCACCAGCGGCATCGTGGCCTCTGCCGTGTGCCTGCTGGGGGCGGTGATGGAGCGGCTCAGCCCCGACTCGTCCCTGTTCTGGAGCTTCTTCGCCTTGAATCTGGTGATGCTGCTGCTGAGCTATCTGCCGGTGTTCCCGGCGTTTCTGACCCTGCGGCGGAAATTCCCGGATCGGGAACGTCCCTTCCGGGTGCCGGGCCGCAGCGGCTTTCTGAAGTGGCTGGCCTATGTGCCTATGGCCCTGATCATTCTATCCATCATCTTTACCGCCGTGCCGCTGTCGTGGGATCGGGAGACTCTCACCGGCGTGCTGCCCATCACCGTCGGCTCCGTGCTGAGCGTGCTGCTGGGCGAGGTGCTCATTGCAGCCCGGCGGCCCCAACACTGATTGCAGGAGGAAGCATTATATGGCAAAACGTATCATCGGCTCTACCCCCAAGGCGGACGGCTATCGGATGCCTGCGGAATTTGAACCCCAGGACGGGGTGTGGATGCTCTGGCCGGAGCGCAACGACAACTGGCGCAGCGGGGCCAAGCCCGCACAGGAGACCTTCTGTCAGGTGGCCCGTGCCATTGCCCGGTTTGAAAAGGTCACCATGTGCGTCAGCGCCGGACAGTATCAGAATGCACGGGCCCGCCTTCCGGAGGAGATCCGGGTGGTGGAGGTGTCCTCCAACGACGCATGGGTCCGGGACTGCGGCCCCACCTTTCTGGTAAACGGACAGGGCGGCCTGCGGGCGGTGGACTGGACCTTCAACGCATGGGGCGGCCTGTACGACGGCCTGTACTTCCCGTGGGACAGGGACGATCAGGTGGCGCAGAAGATCTGTGAGATGGCGGACGTGGACTCCTACCGCACGGAGGGCTTCGTGCTGGAGGGCGGCTCCATCCATGTGGACGGCGAGGGTACCGTGCTGACCACGGAGATGTGCCTGCTGTCCCCCGGCCGGAATCCCGATCTGTCCAGGGCGGAGATCGAGGAGAAGCTGTGCCAGTATCTGGGCTGCGAGAAGGTGCTGTGGCTCCGGGACGGCATCGATCCCGACGAGACCAACGGCCATATCGACGATGTGGCCTGCTTCGTGGCGCCGGGGGAGGTGGCCTGTATCTGGACGGAGGACAAGGACAACCCCTTCTATCAGGCGGCGCAGGACGCCTACCGCACCCTGTCTCAGGCCACCGACGCCAAGGGCCGGCGGCTGAAGGTGCATAAGCTGTGCCTGACCCGTGAGCCCTGCCGGCTGGAGGGCGCCGAGACCATCGACGCCGTGGAGGGTACCGTCCCCCGTGAAAACGGCGAGGTGAGCATCGCCTCCTATATGAACTTCCTCATTGTCAACGGCGGCGTGATCCTGCCCCAGTACGGCGACGAGAACGACGCTCTGGCAGTGCGGCAGGTGCAGGAGATGTTCCCGGACCGTGAGGTGGTGGGCGTGCAGACCCGTGAGGTGGCCTTCGGCGGCGGCAATATCCATTGCATCACCCAGCAGCAGCCTCGTCCCTGACGGACAAAGCAAGGGGCAGTGGCTGAAACAGGGAAGCAGCCGAAACGGGAGAATAACAGCTGAAGCAAGAAAATGATTAGCAAAAAGGAACGTGCCATGGCACGTTCCTTTTTGCATGGGGAGCATCTCAAGTGGAGAAGAGTATTTCCCTGCTTTGCCTCCCCACAAAAAAACAGGCGGGTGATCCTCACCCGCCTGTTTCTCACAAGCTCGCTCAGTTGAACAGCTTGGCAATGGAGATCTCCTGATAGATGCGCTCGATGGCCTCGGCAAACATGGGGGCCACAGACAGATACTTGATCTTGCTGCACCCCTCGCCCATGGACTCCGGAATGGTATTCAGCAGCGCCAGCTCCTCGATGCAGCTGGCCTCCAGCCGCTCCAGAGCGGGGCCGGACAGCACACCGTGGCTGGCGCAGGCGAACACGCGGTTGGCGCCGCCCACCTCCACGATGGCCTTGGCGGCGTTGCAGAGGGAACCGGCGGTATCCACCATGTCGTCAAAGAGGATGCAGTCCTTACCGGCCACGTCGCCGATGACGTTCATCACCTCGCACTGGTTGGCCTTCTGGCGGCGCTTATCCACGATGGCAAGGTTCATATGCAGCTTCTGGGCGAAGGTCCGGGCACGGGCCACAGAACCCACATCCGGGGACACCACCACCATATCCTCGGCCTTGGAGCCGAACTTCTTGGCATAGTAGTCCACGAAAACCGGGTTGCCCAGCAGGTTGTCCACAGGGATGTCAAAGAAGCCCTGGATCTGGCTGGCGTGGAGGTCCATGGTCAGCACACGGTCCGCTCCGGCGGCGGTGAGCATATTGGCCACCAGCTTGGCGGAGATGGGATCACGGCTCTTGGCCTTGCGATCCTGACGGGCATAGCCGAAGTAGGGGATCACAGCGGTGACACGACCGGCGGAGGCCCGCTTGCAGGCATCGATCATAATGAGCAGCTCCATGAGACTGTCGTTGACGGGCTTGCAGGTGGAGTTGATGAGGAACACATCGCTGCCTCGAACGGACTCGTACAGGGAGACGGAGGCCTCGCCGTCAGCGAACGACTTGACCTCGGCCTCACCCAGCTTGGTGCCGATAAGCTTGCAGATCTCCTCCGCCAGCGCCGGATTGGAGTTGCCGGTGAAGAGCTTGATGTCCTTGCCATGAGAAATCATTGTTTTACACACTCGCTTTCTATCATATTCCAAAAATTTCTCTCTCTTGGTGCAGATATATTGAGACGACTGCCGTCGTAACTCACGTTATTTCTTCCACGTTTTCCGCAGCCGGTCCGCCCAGCCCCGGATGTTGGTCTGGCGCTGACGGGCGATGGCCAGAGCGCCCTCCGGCACATCGTCGGTAACGGTGGATCCGGCGGCGGTGTAGGCCCGGTCCTCCACGGTGACGGGGGCGATGAGATTGGTGTTGCAGCCCAGAAACACGTCGTCGCCAATGGTGCAGCGGTGCTTTTTGTGGCCGTCATAGTTGGTGGTGACGGTGCCGCAGCCGAAGTTCACCCGCTGTCCCACGTCGCTGTCGCCCACATAGGTCAGATGGCTGATCTTGGTGCCGTCTCCGATGACGGAGTTCTTCACCTCCACGAAGTCCCCTACCCGGCAGTGGTCACCGATACGGCAGTTGGGCCGGACATAGGTGAAGGGCCCCACGGTGGTGTGACTGCCGATGGTGCTCTCATTGACCTGCGAGGCGTTGATGGTGGTGTCCTTTCCCACGATGCAGTCCCGCACCATGGCGTTGGGGCCGATCTCACAGCCGGAGCCGATGGCGGTATGGCCCCGGAGGATGGTGCCCGGCAGCAGCGTCACGCCGGGAGCAATGGAGCAGCGGGGGTCGATATAGGTGGTGGCGGGGTCTACGACGGTGACGCCCGTCATGCGCCGCAGCAGCAGCTCACGGGCATCCGGCATAGCGGCGTTCAGCGCCGCCTCATCCGCCACCGGGCGGAATACCGGCGGCAGCGTCTGCGTCTGCCACAAACTGCGGATACCGCAGGCCTCCGCCGGGCAGTCCGTCAGAGGGATGCCGCTCTCCAGCCGGGCCTTCAGCGTCCCGACCTCGGCGGCGTATACGCTGCGGCTGTCCTCCGGGCCGTACACCGGCACCACGGGGCCGGGGACCACGATGACCTCACCCTCTGCATCGGCCAGCGCCTCCTGAGCGGAGGCGAACAGCCGGGTGTCGAAGCCCTCCATGACCTCCCGTACCTCATCCTGCCACGCCTCGTCACACACAATAAAAAACCGCTGAGCGCCGCAGACCGTCAACTCCTGTGCCACCCAGGTCAGTACCGGGCAAAACAGGATCGGCCGCAGCATCAGCGGTTTGTCACAGGGGGCGCAGCCGCCCTTCAGATCCAAAAATACCACACTACGATCCATGGGAATCCTCCCCCTCTCTGCATACTGCCTCTATTATAACAGACTTTACAAAGAAATCCAGTATTTTCACATATTTTCCCGGCAATAATTTTTCTCAGGGCAGGAAATCTCTCCCACGGAGGAGAGGGAGCCGCAAAAAGCGACGGTTTTTGCGGTGAAGCGAAGGAAAATTTTATATTTTTAAGAAAAAATATGTGGATTCTGCAAGTTATAGTTGCATTTTTTTGCGGATTGCATTACAATACATGAATCGATGAAACGATGCGCCCGCGGGGGCGGGAAGGGAGGGAGCGGCTCCGTGCTGAATATCGTATTGGTGGAGCCGGAGATCCCCCAGAACTGCGGCAATATCGCCCGCACCTGCGCCGCTACCGGCAGCCGCCTGCACCTGATCCGCCCGCTGGGCTTTGATATCTCCGACCGGGCCGTGAAGCGGGCGGGGTTGGACTACTGGCATCTGGTGCAGGTGCAGGACTACCAGAGCCTGCCGGACCTCTTTGCCCAACACCCGGAGGCGGGGGAGGAACTGTGGCTGGCCACCACCAAGGCCCCGCAGGACTATACGCAGGCCCACTTCACGCCGGACAGTTGGCTCTTCTTCGGCAAGGAAACGGCAGGGCTGCCGGAGTGGTTCCGCACGGCCCACCGGGAGCGCTGTATCCGTCTGCCCATGCGGCGGGAGGCCCGCAGCCTGAATCTCAGCAACTCCGTGGCCATCCTCACCTACGAGGCCCTGCGCCAAAACGGCTTCCCCGGCCTTACCGGCACGGGGGAGATGGCGGAATAAGTACTATTTTTCATAAAGGAGTCTACCGATATGAACTACAATAAAAAGACCATCATGGATGTAGACGTGGTGGGGAAGAAGATCCTGCTGCGCTGCGACTTCAACGTCCCACAGGATAAGGCCACCGGTGCCATCACCAGCGACAAGCGCATTGTGGCAGCCCTGCCCACCATCCGGTACCTGCTGGAGCGTGGGGCGGCGGTCATCGCCTGCTCCCATTTAGGCAAGCCCAAGGGCCAGTGGAAGGAGAGCCTGACGCTGGCTCCTGTGGCGGAGCGGCTGAGCCGGCTGCTGGGTCAGGAGGTCATCTTCGCCAAGGACATCGTGGGCGAGGACGCCAAGAGCAAGGCGGCGGCCCTGCAAGGCGGCCAGATCATGCTGCTGGAGAATCTGCGCTTCGATCCCCGTGAGGAGAAGAACGACCCCTCCTTCGCCAAGGAGCTGGCCTCCATGGCGGAGCTGTATGTCTCCGATGCTTTCGGCACGGTCCACCGGGCCCACGCCTCCACCGCCGGTGTGGCGGCTTTCCTGCCCGCCGTCTCCGGCCTGCTGGTGGCCCGTGAGCTGGAGGTCATGGGCGGTGCATTGGATAACCCCAAGCGTCCCTTCGTGGCGGTGCTGGGCGGCGCCAAAGTCTCCGACAAGATCAATGTCATCAACAATCTGCTGGATAAGGCTGATACCGTCATCATCGGCGGCGGCATGGCCTATACCTTCGCCAAGGCGCAGGGCGGCTCCATCGGCAAGAGCCTGTGCGAGGACGATAAGCTGGACTACGCCCGCCAGATGATCACCAAGGCGCAGGAGAAGGGCGTGAAGCTGCTGCTGCCTACGGACACCGTGGCCGCCACGGAGTTTGCCGCCGATGCCGAGAGCCTTGTGGTCCCCACCGACGCCATCCCCGACGATATGGAGGGGCTGGACATCGGCCCGGAGACGGTGCAGCTGTTCTGCGACGCCGTCCGTGGCGCCGGCACCGTGGTGTGGAACGGCCCCATGGGCGTGTTCGAGTTCGAGAAGTTCGCCGCCGGCACCCGTGCCATGGCGCAGGCGCTGGCCGACAGCGGCGCCGTGACCATCGTGGGCGGCGGTGACAGTGCGGCGGCTGTGGAGCAGATGGGCTTTGCCGATCGGATCACCCACATCTCCACCGGCGGCGGCGCCTCTCTGGAATTTCTGGAGGGCAAGGAGCTGCCGGGCGTGGCGTGCCTGCTGGATAAGTAAACACAGAGCGTTGTGTGTTCTATGATATATAGGGAAAGATATGTAAGGAAAGAGGAGCAAGAGAAATTATGAATCGCAGATACCGTAAGACCATTATCGCCGGCAACTGGAAGATGAATAAGACTGCCAGCGAGACTAAGAAATTTGCCGAGGAGCTGAAGGCCATCCTGCCCAAGGCCAAGTGGTGCGACGTGGTGGTGTGCGTCCCCGCCGTGAATATCCCCGCCGCCATGAAGGCCTTCAAGGACGTTCGGGTGTCCGTGGGCGCTCAGAACGTATTTTATGAGAAGTCTGGCGCCTACACCGGCGAGGTGTCCGCCGATATGCTGAAGGATCTGGGCGTCAAGTACGTCATCATCGGCCACTCCGAACGGCGGCAGTACTTCGGTGAGACGGACTTCACCGTCAATAAGAAGGTGCTGGCGGCGCTGGAGGCGGGCCTGCATCCCATCATCTGCGTGGGCGAGAGCCTGGAGCAGCGGGAGCTGGGCATCACCATGGAGCTCATCGCTCTGCAGGTGAAGTCCGCTCTGGCCGGCGTACCGGCGGAAAAGGTCCGCAAGTGCGTCATCGCCTATGAACCCATCTGGGCTATCGGCACCGGCAAGACCGCTACCGCCGAGCAGGCGGCGGAGGTCTGCACCTTCATCCGCACCACCGTGCGCCACCTGTACGGCGCCCGCATCGCCCGCTCCGTCACCGTGCAGTACGGCGGCTCCATGAAGCCCGCCAACGCAGCGGAGCTGCTGAGCCAGCCGGATATCGACGGCGGCCTTATCGGCGGGGCCTCCCTGAAGGCGGCGGACTTTGTGGAGATCGTCAACGCCGCCAATCAGGAATAAGCCTGCGGGAGGAACTGCTATGGGTAAAACGCCTACTACTCTCATCATCATGGACGGCTTCGGCCTGACCCAGCCCGGCCCCGGCAACGCCGTCAGTCTGGCCAATACCCCGGTGCTGGATCGCCTGTGGGCGGATCATGCTCACACCACCCTGTCCGCCAGCGGACTGGACGTGGGCCTGCCGGAGGGGCAGATGGGCAACAGTGAGGTGGGCCACACCAACATCGGCGGCGGCCGGGTGGTGTTTCAGGATCTGCCCCGCATCAGCCGTGCCATCGAGGACGGCACGTTCTTTGCCAACGAAGCCTATAACAAGGCGGTGGACGACTGCCTGCAAAAGGGGACCCGGCTGCACCTGTGCGGCCTGCTGTCCGACGGCGGCGTCCACTCCCATATTCAGCATCTGTACGCCCTGCTGGAGCTGGCCCGCCGCAAGGGGCTGGACCGGGTGTATATCCACGCCTTTCTGGACGGACGTGACGTGTCCCCCACCAGCGGCAAGGGCTTTGTAGCGGACTGCGCCGAGACCTGCCGCCGTCTGGGGGTAGGCAAAATTGCCACCGTCATGGGCCGCTACTATGCCATGGACCGGGACAACCGCTGGGAGCGGGTGCAGCTGGCCTATGACGCCATGGTCTACGGCGAGGGCAACCAGAACCCCGACCCGGTGGACGCCGTGGCCCAGTCCTATGTGGCAGGCGTCACCGACGAGTTCATGGAGCCGGTGGTCTGCGACAGCGACGGCACCGTCTCCGATAACGACAGCGTCATTTTCTTCAACTTCCGTCCCGACCGGGCCAGAGAGATCACACGGGCCATCGTGGACCCGGACTTCACCGGCTTTCAGCGGGAGTTTTTCCCCACCACCTACGTCTGCAATACGGAGTACGACGCCTCCATGCCCAACGTGCTGGTGGCGTGGCCCCGTGTGGCGGTGAAGAACGGGCTGGGCGAGTACCTCAGCTCACTGAGCCTGACCCAGCTGCGGATCGCTGAGACGGAGAAGTATGCCCACGTCACCTTCTTCTTCAACGGCGGTGTCGAGAAGCAGTATCCCGGCGAGGACCGGGTGCTGGTGCCGTCCCCCAAGGTGGCCACCTATGACCTCCAGCCGGAGATGAGCGCCTATGAGGTGTGCGACAAGTGCGTCGAGCGCATCAACTCCGGGGCCTACGACGTGGTGATCCTGAACTTCGCCAACTGCGATATGGTGGGCCATACCGGGGTACTGGAGGCCGCCGTGAAGGCGGTGGAGACGGTGGATACCTGTGTGGGCCGTGTGGTGGAGGCCACCCTGAAAATGGGAGGCATCGCCATGATCACCGCCGACCACGGCAACGCCGAGGTGATGCGCCAGCCCGACGGCAGTCCCATGACCGCCCATACCACCAACCCCGTGCCCTTCATTCTCTGCGGTGCCGGCACGGAGCTGCGGACCGGCCGTCTGGCGGATATCGCCCCCACCATTCTGGATGTGATGGGTCTGGCCTGCCCGCCGGAGATGGACGGTAAGAGCCTCATCGTCCGGTGAGAAAAATGCCCTTCCGCCGAAAAAATGATTAAAAAAGTCTCTGCCTGTGCATACTGAGGGCAGAGACTTTTTTGCGTCCCATTTCGGCGTGCCGCACACCGTCAACCATGCGGCTTCCGGCGCTCTGCGCCGGAACGGAAAGGCAGCTATGAGCAGAATCGACCGTTCCAAGTCCCGCTCCGCCGGCGGCAAGGGCTTCTACATAGCCCTTGCTCTCTGCCTTGCGGCAGTGGGAGCCATCGGCTATTTCACCCTGATCCGCCCCGCCAACGTCACCATCGACGACCCCACCCCGCCCACCCGGCAAACCGAGCGCAATGACGCCCAGTGGACGGCCCCGGTGCTCCAGCCGGAGCCCATAGAGGTCCCGGCCGTGGAGGAGGAGCCCGCCCCGGAGCCGGAGGACCTGCTGCCGCAGGTAGTGTCTCCGCTGGACGGCACCACCGTCACGGTGTTCAGCACCACGGAACTGATGTATGACGAAACCATGGCGGACTGGCGCACCCACAACGGGCTGGATATCCAAGCCGCCGAGGGTGACGCCGTCAAAACCGCCGCCAGCGGCATGGTGGTGTCGATCAAGAGCGACGAGCTTATGGGAACCACCGTGGTCATCGAGCACGCCGGCGGCTACACCACCCAGTATAGCTGCCTGCAGGCTGAACCCCCGGTAACGGAGGGCCAGCAGGTGGCGGCGGGGGATATCATCGGTCTGGTGGGCAGCACCGCTGCCGCCGAGAGCAGCATGGGCCCCCATCTGCACTTCTCCGTGGCCAAGGACGGCGTCATCATTGACCCGTCGGAGTATATCGGCTAAGCCGTGCAGCGCGGGCATCGTCCCCCGACCAACCACGCACCCATAAAAGGCCCCGCTGCGGCATCGCCGCAGCGGGGCCTTTTGCGAGAGCCGCAAAACCTGCCAAAAACGTTTGAAATGTATGGAATATTTGGCTAAAAATTTCAATATTTTTGGCTCATATGTTCAATTTTTATGGAAAACGCACAGAAAATTCGTGTACCATTTTGCCCAAAAGCCGCAGACAGTCCCGCCGCCGGTTTGGTATAATATACCCGGAACAAAAAGAGCCGTCCCGGACGGCGAAAACGCAACAGGGTGAAAGGAAAAGGATTATGGCCATCAAAATTGGTATCAACGGCTTCGGCCGTATCGGCCGTGTGGTGCTGCGGATTCTGGCGGAGGATCCGGAGCAGTACGAGATCTGCGGCATCAACCTCCGCAAGGCGGACGTGGACTACATGGTGTATCTGCTGAAATACGACTCCGTATTCCGCAACTTCAACGGCACGGTGGAGCACGAGGGCGGCGACCTGGTGGTCAACGGCCATAAGATCAAGGTGTTCAGCCAGTCTGACGCCGCCATGATCCCCTGGCATGAGTGCGGCGCCGAGTACATCATCGAGTCCACCGGCGCCAACAACACCACCGAGAAGGCCTCCCGCCACTTCAAGGGCGGTGCCAAAAAGGTGCTTCTGACGGCCCCTGCCAAGGACGAGGTGACACCCACCTTCGTGTTCGGCGTCAACGACAGCCTGTACCGCCCGGATATGAAGGTGGTCTCCAATGCCAGCTGCACCACCAACTGTCTGGCCCCGCTGGCCAAGGTGGTGCATCAGGAGTTCGGCATCGAGCAGAGCCTCATGTCCACCATCCACGCCTCCACCGCCAAGCAGAAGGCCGTGGACTCCCGTGGCGGCAGTGACTGGCGCACCGGCCGCTCCATCCTCAACAACATCATCCCCACCTCCACCGGTGCCGCCAAGGCCGTGGGCCGGGTCATTCCCTCCCTGAAGGGCAAGATGACCGGCATGGCCTTCCGTGTGCCAACGGCGGACGTGTCCGTGGTGGACCTGACGGCCCGCCTGTCCCGCACCACCACCTATGCCGAGATCTGCTACGCTATCCGCCACGCCTCGGAGACGTACATGAAGGATATCATCGGCTACACCACCGATCAGGTGGTGTCCACCGACCTCATCGGCAACCCCTGCCCCTGCATCTTCGACGAGACTGCCGGCATCATGCTGGACCACGACTTCGTCAAGCTCATCGCCTGGTACGATAACGAGTGGGGCTACAGCAACATGGTGGTTCGTATGCTGCGGCATATGTACGAGCAGGATCAGGCTGCCCAGTAAGCTTCTTTTTTCACCCAAACCATACAAAACCGGGAGCGGAGCCGTTTCGGCCCCGCTCCCGGCCTTCTGCGCTCCATCGACAGGCAAGGCCCCTCAGTCATTTGGCTGAGGGGCCTTGCCCTATAAGGGGGGGAAAAGAAGGGGATCAGATTCAGAACCGCCGTCTCCGCCGACGGGGCGCCATACCGGTGACGGCTGCGCCGTACATCCTGACGGTCCCGACGCTCTGTCTCACGGGGAAGCTCCCTTCGGTTTGTAACGATTCCGTGAATCCTGCGGCAGGGCGCTTGCTTTCGCCGGGACCGGGTGCTACACTTTATCTATTATGCGGTGCAGTTCCCAAGGAGGAGCGTTCTATGGTCAAATTCAGCGTGAAAAAGCCGCTGACTGTCTTTGTGGCGGTGCTGGCTGTGTTGGTGCTGGGCGTGGTGGCGTATCTGAAAATGACGCCGGACCTGCTGCCCAACATGGATTTCCCCTATGTGGTCATCGTCACCACCGACCCCGGTGCCAGCCCGGAGGCGGTGGAGTCCGCCGTCACCCGGCCCATGGAGCAGTCCATGTCCACGCTGGATCAAATCAAGTCCGTGACCTCTACCTCGCAGGACAGCGTCTCCATGGTGGTGCTGGAGTTTGAGGACGGCGTGAACATGGACACCGTCAGTGTGGATATCCAGCAGAAGATCAACATCCTGCAAGGCTCTTGGGACGACGGCGTCGGCACCCCCTATGTGCTGAAGATCAACCCCTCCATGCTGCCGGTGCAGGTGGCGGCGGTGTCGTACAGCGGCAAGGATGTGACGGAGCTGTCGGATTTTGTGGAAAACACCCTCACCCAGAAGCTGGAGGGCATCTCCGGCGTAGCCAGCGTCACCGTCAGCGGCACGGTGCAGCGGCAGGCCCATATCATCCTCAGTCAGGAGAAGCTGGACGCCCTCACCGCCACGCTGCGGGAGGCCATCGGCAAGACACTGGACGAGACGGCCAGCCAGCTGGAGGGGACCCGCAGCCAGCTGGAGAGCGCCAAGGGGGCCATCCGCTCGACGGAGGAGTCCGCCGTCCGGGAGGCCGCCATGCAGGCCCTGACCGCCGTGCAGCAGTCTCTGACCACCCTCCGCAGCAGCGAGAGCCGGCTGGAGGCGAACCTGAAGGAGCTGGCGGAGATTCAGGCACTGAAGGTGCAGCTGGATGCCAAAAACGCCGTCTATCAGGCCCGGATGGAGGCCATCCGGCAGGACGATTCCCTGACGGAGGAGGAGAAGGCGGAGCAGCTGGCCGCCATCGAAAACGACCCGGAGTACATCCAGCTGCAGGCGGACCTTGCGGAGCTGGAGCTGCGAATCGCCGCACTGAACACCTCGTGGGAGCAGGCGGCGGAGGACGCCAGACGGTGGCGGGAGACGCTGGAGCAGCTAAAAGAGCAGATCCGCCGGCTGGAGGATGATTCCGAGGTGGCCTCCATTGCCGATGAGGTAACATCGGGAGTCATCACCATGGCCGATGGCGTCACCCAGCTCCTCTCTGCCAATGTGCAGCTGGACAGCGCCTTGACCCAGCTGGAGCAGGGTCTCCGGACGCTGGAGTCCTCCCGTGCCTCGGCGCTGGAGCAGGCGGACCTCTCCGGGGCTCTGAACATCCAGACCATCACCGCCCTGCTGACGGCTCAGAACTTCTCCATGCCTGCCGGGTATCTGCAGGAGAACGGTGTGAACTACATGGTTTCCGTGGGCGACAGCATCTCCTCCCGTCAGGAGCTGTCGGACATGGTGCTCTTTGATCTGGGTCTGGAGGGCGTGGAGCCGGTGAAGCTCTCCGACGTGGCGGAGATCGTGGTGACGGATAACTCCGATGAGATCTACGCCAAGCTCAACGGCGACAACGGCGTCATCGTCTCCTTCAACAAGCAGTCTGCCTACGCCACGGCGGAGGTGTCCGACAACATTCAGGCCCGCTGCGACACGCTGGAGAAAGAGTACGACGGCCTGCACTTCGTGCCGCTGATGGATCAGGGGGACTACATCTATATCATCATTAACTCCATCCTGTCCTCCTTGGGCTGGGGCGCTCTGTTTGCGGTGCTGATCCTGTACCTGTTCCTGAAGGACCTGCGGCCCACCCTCATCACCCTCTGCTCCATCCCCGTCAGCGTGATCTTCGCCGTGGTGCTGATGTACTTCTCCGGCGTCACCATCAATATGATCTCCCTTTCGGGTCTGGCGGTGGCAGTGGGTATGCTGGTGGATAACTCCGTGGTGGTCATCGAGAATATCTACCGGCTGCGCTCCAAGGGAGCCACCGTCATTCAGGCGGCGGTGTCCGGTGCGGCGCAGGTGGTGGGGGCCATCACCGCCTCCACCCTGACCACGGTGTGCGTGTTCCTGCCCATTGTGTTCGTGGAGGGCATCACCAAGCAGCTGTTCACCGATCTGGCCTTGACCATGACGTATTCTCTTCTGGCCAGCCTCATCGTGGCCCTGACACTGGTGCCGGCCATGGCCTCCGGGATGCTGAAAAAGGAAAAGGCCGTGAAGGCCGGCCTGCTGGAGCGGGTCTATCCCGCCTACCGCAGGGCGGTGGGCTGGTCGCTGGGCCATAAGACCGTGGTACTGCTGCTGGCGGTGGTGCTGCTGGCTGGCTCTGCGTGGGGTGCCGTCAGCCGGGGCTTCGTGTTCATGCCCCAGATCGATATGAATAACATCAGCCTCACCGTTACCATGCCGGAGGGCATCAGCCGGGAGGAGGCGGTGGCACTGGCGGACGAGGTGGTGCGCCGGGCCGGTACGGTGGAAAATGTGGATGCCGTGGGTGCCATGATGTCCTCCGGCAGCGGCATGGATATGAGCAGCATGATGGGCGGCTCCGGCGGTGCCTATGATGTCACCGCCTACGTCACCATGCCGGAGGGGGCCTCCGGCGCCAAGGCAGGCAAGGCCATCAAGGAGCTGTGCGCCGACCTGCCCTGTCAGGTGACGGCCTCCGGCTCCATGGACAGTATGTCCACCTATCTGGCGGGCAGCGGCGTCTCTCTGAAGGTCTACGGCGATGACATGGAGGACCTCCAGACCTCCGCCAAGGCGCTGGCGGCGGCCCTGAAAACCGTGGAGGGTACCGGCGAGGTGTCCGACGGTCTGGAGGAGGCCACCACGGCTCTCCACATCTCCGTGGACCGCAACGCCGCCATGGAAAAGGGCGTCACCGTGGCGCAGGTGTATATGGCGGTGGCCTCTGCCCTGACCAACACCTCCGCCTCCTCCGGCCTGACGCTGGATGGGCTGGAGATGGAGGTTTCCGTCCAGTCCCCGGAGGAGAGCCGCATGACCCGTGAAAAGCTCATGGATCTGGAGATCACCCCGTCCAGTGGTACGAATCTAGACAGTATGAGTAACATAAGTGGTATGAGCGGCAGCACCTCCTCCATGGGCGGAATGTCTGCGCTGGCGGGCGGCAGCACGTTCTCCGGCGGCAGCGCCCTGACGGACGCTGCCGGTCAGGAAGTGTCCAGCTTCCGTCTGGGCGACGTGGCCACCATTGAGGAGACCGTCAGCCTCGGCAGCATCCAGCGGGAGCAGCAGCGCCGCTGCGTTACCGTCACGGCGGAGGTAGCCGAGGGCTACAACGTCACCAAGGTCACAGCCGCCGCCCAGACGGCGGTGGCCGGGGTAGACCTGCCGCAGGGCATCACCGCCCGGTTCAGCGGCGAGAACGAGGCCATCATGGATGCCATGGGCCAGCTGCTGCTGATGCTGGGGCTGGGGGTGCTGCTGGTGTATCTGGTGATGGTGGCGCAGTTCCAGTCGCTGCGCTCCCCGCTGATCGTCATGTTCACCATCCCGCTGGCCTTTACCGGCGGCTTTCTGGCCCTGCTGATCTCCGGCATCGAGCTGAGCGTGGTGTCCCTCATCGGCTTTGTGATGCTGGTGGGCGTCATCGTCAACAACGGCATCGTGCTGGTGGACTACATCAACCAGCTGCGCCTGTCGGGGATGGAGCGGCGGGAGGCCATTGTGGAGGCCGGTGTCACCCGTCTGCGGCCCATTCTCATGACGTCCATGACCACCGTTCTGGGCCTTGTGGTCATGGCCTTCGGCGGCGACGCCGGTACGGCTCTGATGCAGCCGGTGGCGCTGGTGTGCATCGGCGGCCTGCTGTACGCCACCCTCATGACGCTGCTGGTGGTGCCGTGTATGTATGACCTCCTCAGCCGCCGGGAGCTGCGGAAGGTGGAGGAGACGGACCTGCAGACGCTGGATATCTGATGAGATAGAGGACTCTTCGGAGACTTTCTCTGATAGGCAAATAGACAAAAAGCAGGCACATGGCCATCCGGCCATGTGCCTGCTTTTTGTCAGGAGCCCGTATGGGACCGGCGCAGATGCTCCACCAGCGCATATACGATGCGGACGTCTGCCTCCGTCAATCCGGAGATGCTGATGGAGGCGGAGCTGATCGCAGTGTTTTATTTTGCGCTGCGGCTCAGCGACAAGCGCAAAAACGGCTGAGCGGGACAGTGTTTTGCTCTGCATGGGAGATGGTCAAGGGATTTGACGCAGGATGGGCAGATCTCTGCCCGGCAAAGCCATGCTTGCCCTCGTCCATCTATGGTATTCTGAACAGAAAAAACAGGGAGACGGCCCGGCATAGACGGGTGTCCGTAAAACAGTTGATCCTCCGTATGGCTTAGACCATGCGGAGGATTTGTTTATGTCTAATCTTCAAAC
>ERZ840096.375-NODE-375-length-69572-cov-18.245177_pt1 | contig 69572 bp, 67 predicted proteins | sample MGYA00519878_ERZ840096 | MGnify/ENA primary metagenome ERZ840096 (study PRJEB31850, sample SAMEA3708865) | human gut metagenome | biome: human gut; feature: human-associated habitat; material: faeces | place: China | collected 2014 ...
TTTTCAGTAGGGGGAAGACCCCTATTTATGTAAACTATGTTATTGCACATAACACGCGTGGGGCGCCCGCTCCGGAATATGCATGATTTCCCAATCAGTTTGCCAGGAAAATCATCCAAACGGGCCGCCTTAACAGGACGGCCCCTACGGTGCGGCCATGAGGCCGCCACGAGCCACGAGCCACGAACCACTAAAAAAAAGGCGCTGTCTTCACGCGACAGCGCCTTTTTTTTATCCTTATTTCAACAATGCTTTGACGGCTTCTGTTTCGTCCGTAGCGTTTTCGTTACCAGAGATGATGGCACCCTGGGCTACGATGCAGTCGAGGCCTTTGTCTTTGCGGACCTGGTCGACTTTGGAAACGACGTCTTTTTCAATGGGGACGATCAGCTTGTTTTCCAGCTTGCTCAGGTTCTGAGCGAGTTCACGGCCGAGGTTCTGGCGTTCCTGATCGGTCTTCATTTTCGGAGCTTTTTTAGCGAACTGTTCGTTAGCATCTTTGACAGCAGCCTGCATCTGAGCGCTGACTTTCGGGAAGTCCTTGTGGGACTGTACTAAGGTATCGAAGTTGACGTAACCGACGCCGGAAGCGAAGGCCGACGAAGCAGCGACAAGGCTCATCATTCCCATAACGGCAAGGGATGCCAATTGTTTTTTCAGTTTCATAATGTATTCCTCCTGTACCGCAGAGCGGCTGAATTACTCTTTCTTACAATGTTCTATTCGTATATTATAACAAACTTACTGCTAAAGTACAACATGCACGGCTTCAGGCCTTTTCATCTTCCCCTTCTGTCTTGTCTTCGTCATCATCGTGGATATAGATATATTTATCCTTTTTCATCTTATCGATGATTTCCGGAGCCATGGCGATGAGTTTTTCAAAAGCCGAAGCCTGGTAGCCATCTTTCTTGATGGAGAACATTTCGACCCGGTCGCCTTTGATGACCAGGATGGCTGCCGGTTCCATCTTAGCGCCGCCGCCGCTGCCGGCACTGCTGCGGCCGTTTTCCGTCTTGCCATTGACGCCGCCGGACCCGAAACCAAAGGTGACGTCGACGAAAGGCACCAGGATTGCATCGCCGATGTGGACGGCCTGGCCGACGACGGTTTCGACTTTGATCATTTCTTTGAAACTTTCAAAAATTTCTTCCAAGTTGTTCTTGATGTACGAGTTATCCATGTTCTTCCTCCTTGTTCACAGCGTGCCACTCAGCCCATAGACGGCGTACAGGCCGGGAGGCGGCAAAGACGGCTGTAAACAGAAGCAGCACTGCCGGATATAGACGGCCCGAAGCACGGACGGTACAGTCATACTGTTCCTCGACGAAATTGAATTGTAAGTCTGTGACGCTCCCCGGACAGATGGCATAGAGGGCGCCGGCCAGCATCCCCGTTTCATGGGGTTCCGGGAGGCCGATGATGCCGGTCAGGGTAAAGCGGCGGATCTGGCCATGGCCGAGCAGGCGGGACAGCCAGGTGAAGAAGGCCGCCAAGAAATCGCTATTGAAGATGCCCGGCAGGAGCTGGCATATCGGCGGCTTTTTTTTGGGGCTTCCTGACTCTGTCGATTCCGGGGCCTCCGGCCCTTTTTCGCGGAGCAGGTCTTCATACGTGAGGTGCTGGCTTTCTTTTTCCAGTTCCTCCCAGGCTTTCTTGGCTTCTTCCGGCGTCGGGGGCGGCGTTTCTACCGGCTCTTTCACGGCAGGGCTGCGCTTCCAGCAGGTATGCAGCTCGTGATGCAGTTCTTCGCCCAGGGAATAGGACCAGGATGCATCGGCCAGCTTCCGGCCCCAGCTTCCCTGGCCTTCGACCTGGAAGGGCGTGCCGATATGGACGGTCAGGGCATAGGTAATGGGCAGGCAGAGGATGAGCAGTATGCAGCTGAATAAAATGGCAAGGACGACGACAATCGCCATAGTGCAGCCCCCTTTTGTGAAAATAATCCGTTACTTTTATTTATTCTATATATATGGGGCAAGTTCCTTTTTTTTAGGCGTCCTGTTTTTCTTTTTCTTTTTTATTAAAAATGCAGTCTACGTTTTCGGCACCGAAGCAGCGGGAACAGGAAATGCACAGGGCCGGTTCCGTATCGCCCGATTTCCAGCGGTTCGGCAGGTCCGGCTGGCGCAGGAAGGGGCGGCTCATGGAAATAAAAGCCAGGTCTGTCGATTCCAGGGCTTCTTCGATATCGGCTATAGTGCGGAAGCCGCCGACGACGCCGACGTCGGTTTTACCTTTCAGCAGGGCAGCTGCCTCTGCTGCATAGGCTTTGAAGTACATCGGTTCCTTCGTGCGGCGGATAGCCCGGATTGGGCCTTTGCGCGGCAGGGATGACGTATTGCCGCCGCTGACTTCGATGGCGTTGACGCCCTGGTCGGCCAGCCAGGCCATGACCTGTTTGCTTTCTTCAAAGGTCAGACTGCCGTCTTTCATGAAGTCGGCACAGTTCAATTTAACCCAGATGGGATAATCGGCGCCGACGGCCTGGCGCATGGCAGCGATACATTCCAAAAGGAAGCGTGCCCGATTTTCCAGGCTGCCGCCGTAGGCATCGGTGCGGGTATTGAAATGGGGCGACAGGAATTTGCTGGCCAAATAGCCGTGGGCGCCGTGGAACTGGACGCCGTCGAAACCAGCCGTTTTGGCCCGAGCGGCAGCTTTTGCGACGGCGTCCGTCAATTCATGGATCTGGTCGACTGTCAGGGCCTGCGATTCCTGGGTCCATTTGCCGACCTTTTCCGTGACGCCGCTGGGGCTGAAGATGATGCGCGTTTCGCCTTCCGGCGTTTCCGGCATGAGGATGGCTGAGCCCATGACGACGAGCTGGGCTACGATTTTGCCGCCGTGCTGGTGGACGCGGTCGACGACCTGGGACAAAGGAGCGATACATTCATCGTCGTCGATGCGTATCTGACAGTGCTGGCGCGGTTCCATCTTATTCGTCGCCATCATCCCCGTGATGATGAGGCCGGCGCCGCCATCAGCCAGGTTTTCATACATTTCGGCCAGATTTTCTGTCGGAAGGCCGTAATTCCCCATTCCTTCGAAAGTAGCAGAACGGACAAGGCGGCACTTCGCTTCAATACCGCCAATGCGACATGTATCAAATGACATGGTAGAAATCTCTCCTTGGTAATATAAAATGAATTTCAGTTTATCTTGAACATTATACAATATTTGCAGAAATAAGCCAATGCATTGTTTTTTGCTCCTTTTATAAAGTGTGATGTTTTTAGTTGGCTTCATTAAGCGAGTATGATATAATACAAGTGTTTGTTAATTTTACAATTCACGAAGGGATGTTGAATACATGGCTACAGCAATGGTAATCGGAACCCAATGGGGCGACGAAGGTAAAGGTAAGATCGTAGATTATTTGGCCCAGAAGGCCGATGTCGTCATCCGCTCCCAGGGTGGGAATAACGCCGGCCATACGGTCGTCGTCGACGATAAGTCCTTTGCACTGCGTCTCTTGCCGTCGGGGATCCTCTTTTCCGACAAAACCTGCATCATCGGCAGCGGCGTCGTTGTCAATCCGAAAGTCCTCCTTGAAGAAATCGAAGGCATGACCTCCAAAGGCGTGCAGATCAGCAAATTGGAAATTTCCACGCGTGCGCATGTCATCATGCCGTATCATATCCGCATTGATGAAGAAGATGAAAAGCTCAAGGGCGACGCTAAGATCGGCACGACGAAAAACGGCATCGGACCGTGCTATGCCGACAAAGTCAACCGCGTAGGCATCCGCATCGGCGACCTCATGGACCGCGATGTCTTTGCCAAGAAACTGCGCGTCAATATTGACCTTAAAAACCGTCTCTTTGAAAAATATTATGGCTGCGAAGGCTTCGATTATGATGAAGTCCTCAAAGAATACCTCGGCTATGCCGACCAGATCCGCCAGTATGTAAAGGATACGAACTATTCGGCCAATCTCTATGTCAGTGAAGGCAAGAAAGTCCTCTTTGAAGGGGCTCAGGCTGCTATGCTCGACCTCGACCATGGTACATATCCCTTCGTTACCAGCTCCAATCCGACGGCTGGCGGTGCCTGCACCGGTTCTGGCGTCGGCCCCCGTCGTATGGAAAATATCGTCGGCGTCGTCAAAGCCTATACGACCCGCGTCGGCGCTGGCCCGTTCCCGGCAGAACAGCTCAACGAAGTTGGCGAATACCTGCGCAATACAGGCCATGAATTTGGTACTGTCACCGGTCGTCCCCGCCGCTGCGGCTGGCTCGATACGGCTGTCGTCAAATACGCAGCTATGCTGAACAGCCTCGATTACCTGGCTATTACCCGCCTGGACATCCTCGATGACCTGGATACCATCAAAATCTGCACGGGTTATAAATATCAGGGCCAGATTCTGAAAGAATATCCGGCCAGCCTCGACGTCCTGGAAAACGTCGAACCGATTTATGAAGAAATGCCGGGCTGGAAAGCCGATATTTCCAAGTGCAAATCGTACGATGAATTGCCGGAAGCAGCCCGCCACTATGTCGAACGCATCAGCGAACTCACGGGCGTTCCCCTGGGCATCGTCTCCGTCGGCCCGAACCGCAGCCAGACGATCATCCTCAAAAAGATTTTCTAAAAACAACTGAATTACACCATAATATGTGAAAGGTCCTGCCGCTTATGCGGCAGGACCTTTCAAGTTGTTAGTTGTTAGTAGTTCGTCAAGAATAAACGCCCCAATCGGGGCATCCGTAGGGGCCGCCCTTTGGGACGGCCCGCCGTGACCGGTCGGTAATACATTATATGGTCCATGTGGCATGACTTTACGACCTGCGTTTTTTCGGACTCAGATGCGGCGTTCCGCCGCGACAGACTCAAGCTGACAACGACGCTTCGGGAAACCCTCAGCGCGTAGCGGGCCGCCCTTTGGGACGGCCCCTACGAGCCACGAGCCACGAATCACGAGCCACGAATCACGAGCCACGAATCACGAGCCACGAACCACGAATCACGAGCCACTAGCCACGAACCACGAATCATTCCCCGCAATGGCCGGCCATTGCGCAGGCGCTGCACGAGCCGGAGCAGCCGCCGCCGATGAAGTTCAGGCCGATGACGCCGGTTACGGTTTTTCTCGGCATGAGCATGCCGCTGGGCAGGAGGGAAACGCCGATTTGTTCGGCGTGGACGGCCTGGGCGATGTTGGCCATCTGGCCGGCTGGCCAGTCACCGGTACCGGGATTCATGATCCAGGCGGCTTTATAGCCTTTATCGGCGCCGGCTTCGTCGAGCATGTCGACGAGCTGTTTCGTATAGCCGGCAGTAGCGACGGCCAGGGCCGAATCGAGGGCCAGGCCACGGGTGATGTCTTTGTTCATGAACAAGGCATCGACTTCTTTTTCCACGGCTTCGCCCAAGGTGACGGCATACATCAGGACGATGGCTGAATCTTCGATGCGCTGGCAGGCCGTCGGGCTGCTGATGGTGAAGGGGCTGTCGCAGAGGACCATATGAGATGTATTGTCATAGAAGCACTGCTGGCAGATGGCCTGTGGTTTGGCCAATTCCATGACGCGCTGGCACGCTTCCTGGACGAAATCATCGGAAAGTTCGGCAGCTCCGCGCTGCAAGGCATATTCTTTGACGCTGGCGGCGTCGATTTCCCGCAAGGGGTCGGTAAATGTTGGCATTTTATACATCCTTTCTGAATCTGTACATTTGCTTCTTATTATACCATAGAAATTGTTAGAAAAATCAATGAAATCGGGGCAATAAATATTTGATTAAATGGTGGATAGACGATATACTATAATATAGACTTTAAAAATAATTTTGATAGAAATGAGGTGGACATGGTGGCAGTCGACGAGTCCCCGGCTGAACGGGGCGCCCCGGCAGAAATCGCCGTAGAATGTATTGTCCCCAATCCCCATCAGCCGCGGCAGACCTTTGATGAACAAGGGCTGGCCGCTTTGGCGGATTCCATCCGTCAGCATGGGCTTGTCCAGCCCGTCGTCGTCCAAAAGACCGGACCTGGCCGGTATGAACTGATTGCCGGCGAACGGCGGCTGCGGGCAGCGAAGCGCTGCGGCTTGAAAACGGTGCCGGCCATCATCCGCAAGTATACGCCGGATGAAGCGGCTGAAATTGCCCTTGTCGAGAATCTGCAGCGCAAGGACCTGGATGCCATTGAAGAAGGCCTGGCTTATGAGCGGCTCATGAAGGACTTCGGCTTGACCCAGGAACAGACGGCGCAGAAAGTCGGGAAAAGCCGGTCTCACGTGGCCAACATGGTCCGGTTATTGCAGCTGCCAGCTGACATCAAGGAATGGATTGCGGCGGGACGCTTATCCATGGGACAGGCACGCCCTCTTTTACAGCTGCCTTCTGCGAAATTGCAGCGTGAAGCGGCCTTGCACCTTTTGAAGCATGACCTGTCGGCCCGCAAGGCCGAAGCCCTGGTGCACCATTTGATGAGCCAGGCCAAGCCTCGTCCGGAGCCGGATGCTCACCTGGCCTGGCTGCAGGATAAGCTGAAGATGTCCTTGGGGACTGACGTTGCCATCCAAGTGGGGAAGGACCGGAAAAAGGGGAAAATCGAGATTTCCTTTTCTTCGGAAGCAGAATTTGAACGGCTGCTGTCGATCCTTACCGAAGAAAAAGAAGACCCATCGCCGTCCCCTCTTTCTTCGTTTCACATATAAATTTTTTGCATGTTCATGGGAGGAAAGAAATGCTGAATGTCGATATGCAGGCTGCCCTTATGGCGCTTGCCGGTATTGGCGGGCTGATTTTATTGATTTTGCTCGTCTATATCGTCATTTTACACAAGAAAATCAGAAAATTAGAAACGAATTATACTTTTTTTATGCAAGACGAAACGGGAGCCAGCGTCGAATCCAAGCTGCGTGACGACGTCGACAAACTGCATAATCTGCAGGGGACGCTCGACATGATCCACCAGACGCAGAAGGACATCATGGCTGTCCAGAACCATTGTTTCCGTAAAATTGGGTTCGTTAAATATAATGCCTTTGACAATATCGGCAATAATCTGAGCTTTGCCTTTACCGTCCTCGACGGGAAGAATGACGGTTTCTGCCTTTCCAGCGTCTATGGACGCAACGAATCGCGTATTTTCGCCAAACCGATCGTTGAAGGGAAATGCCTCTACGGGATGAGCGAAGAAGAACGGGAAAGCCTGGACAATGCCTTGAATTACAGCGGCGATATGCAGGCCGTTCAAAAGGATCTGGAAGAATAATAAAGAGGGGAAAAGTGTGAAGATCCACATCAAGATATATCCATGGATGCGCACCCTGCAATCATGGTTCCAACGAATGAAAGCCTGGGAAACACCGTCATGGTGGCCGTCGTTCCTGAAAACGGACCGGACGGAGCCCCTGGTCGTGACACCGGCTCAATATAAGAAACTCGTCCGCGCCTGTGCTGTCGCAGTGGTCGTCATTGTAATCGCTGCAGGCATCGGCATTTACGAGTTCGTTTCGCTTCAGCAGACTAAAGCGCAGGAAGCCCTGCATGAACAACAGCTGGAATTGATGCGTGAAAAGACGACATCCCTCCAGGAAAAGATGGATAAGATGGATTCCCTGGACCAGGAACTGCGGCAAATGGTCAAGGGTTCGGGGGCTGGTGACAGCCCAAAAGGTGACGGTGGCGTAGCAGGGGGACAGAAGAAATCTCCGGACCTTTCTCATGCCAGCTACAATGACCTGTTATTGGCCACCTCGCGTTTGGAAACCCGCAGTAATGCCCGCATCATCAGCTTCATCACCTTGAAGACGGTCTTGAGCGATACGGCAGGCGAACAGGTTCGGCAAATGCAGCAGATTACCCATAAGTACCAGGGAGGAGCCCTGGCCGGCGGCCAAGGGGGCGATGCCAGCAGCACGTCGACGACGCCTTCCATCTGGCCCGTCAGCGGGACAATTACGTCCAATTTCGGCTATCGCGGCAATCCTATTGGCGGCGGCTCCGGCTTCCACGAAGGCATCGACATCGGTGTCGACTACGGGACACCGGTCCGGGCGACGGCAGCCGGGAAAGTCACTATGGCCGGTTGGGTCGATGGTTATGGCAACCTCGTTGAAATCGACCATGGCAATGGGTTCGTTACCCGCTATGGCCATAACTCCATGCTGTTAGTTACGGTAGGACAAGAAGTCCGGGCCGGTTCGATTGTTGCCTTAGCCGGCAGTACAGGCCGCAGCACGGGACCGCACGTCCATTACGAAGTCCGCGTCAATGGAACCCCGACCAACCCGTTGCTGTTCTTGCCGTAGGGGGATTAGCATACAAGGGGAGTTGTTATTATGCTAGGCCCTTTTACTCAAAGGTTTGGGGTTTGATGTTTGAAGTTTGAGGTGATGGGAAAATTTTATGTCCCTCGACATCAAACATCAAACTTCACACATCAAACTAAAAAAGGGCTTGTCGTAGAACGACAAGTCCTTTTTCACTACCCCCAGGAAGGAGGATTTTATGAAGAGATACATGGAGATACTGGCTTTTTGTATGCTTTTTATGGCTTTTTTCCTGAGTGGATGCAGCTTGTCTCCGACGAATATGGGTGTCCTCATCGGGACGAACCTGGCTTTGAGCGGCAAGGGGATGTCCTATTCGACTTCGACAGAACGGGGCATCGAACTGGCCAAGGATATGGTCAATGACCGGGGCGGACTGTTGGGCAGGCCCGTCCAGATTGTATCCGTAGATAACCACGGAAAGCCGGAAGATGCCGAAGCGGCTATCCAGCAGCTGACAGTACGTCACGTATCGGCCATCATCGGGCCGGACCTGACGGATTGTACGCGGGCGGTCTTACCTAATGTGGAAGCCGTGAAGATCCCCCTCATCAGCCCGGCCTGCACCCAGCCGGATATCACCGTCGATCCGAAGTCTACCGCTATATTTTCCGGGCGGCTTATATCGATGCCTCTCAGGGACGGGCCATGGCTGATTATGCTTTGAAACAGCTCCATGTCAAGCGGGCCGCTGTCTTTTATTATCCCGATAAGACGTATGCCCAGGGCCTGGCCGAATATTTCCGCAGTGCCTTTGCCGCCAGTGGCGGTGAGGTCCCCGTCTATATCCCCGTGGAAGAGGTGCAGGATTTGACCAAATACCTGTCCTTATTGCAGCGAGAAAATGTCGATGTCATCTATCTTCCCGGCTACGATGACTGGACGATACCGGCCATTACGCTGCTGCGCAGTCACGGCATTTCCCAGCCCCTGCTGGGTCCCGATGGCTGGAACGGGCCCAAGATGGAACGGGACGTCGATACATCCTATTTGACCCAGGTCTATTATACGGACCATTATGCCGGTCATGACGCCAGTGAAGCGGCCAGACGGTTTTCCCAGGCTTACTATGAAAAATACGGGGAATGGCCGGACAGTTATGCCGCTCTCGGCTATGATGCCTTCATGATGACGGCCGATGCCATTGAACGCTGCCAGTCAGCAGAAGCGCCTGACGTAGCCCGGGAGTTAGAAAAGACCATTGATTATGACGGTGCGACCGGGACTATTTCTCTCGATGCCAATCATGATGCGATTAAAGATGTCTTCATCATGACCTTTAAAGACGGCCAGCCCGAACTGGCTGCGACGATTCCCAAAGACCGTCAGACACAGTAAGGCAGATACTTTGTCATGGCTTGGCGCCGTGCCTTCCAGTCGGGCATGCGGATGGTCATGGCATCATAGAAATGGCGGGAGTGATTGGGCTGAAGAAAATGGCAGAGTTCGTGGAGCATGACGTGGTCGATGATTTCTTCAGGCATGATAGCCAGGTAGGTGTTCATGGTGACAATGCCTTTGAGGGGCATACAGGACCCCCAACGCGACCGCATGACTCGCTGTTTCAGGACCGGGTCGGGCAAGGCGAGGCCGTCGAATAAGGGCTGCATCCGGGATAAACTAGCAGGAAAGAGCTTTTTCCCCAGACTTTGCAGCAGCTTATGGTATAGCTTCTGTTTCATGACCGGTGTATCATCGGCCAGTTCCATGAAGACTGTCTGGCCGCTGCGGCGGATGCTGTTTTGTAGTCCAAGGCGGACGTCGAGTTTATAGGGCTGGCCCGCCAAATAGAGCGTATCGCCGTCGCTGAGGGTCAGCATGGGAAATTTACGTTTCCGTTTTGCCATCTCATCCATGGCGCGGACGATGAAATCTGTCTTTTTTTGCAGGAAATCTTCGATATATTCCCAAGGGACACGGGCCGGTGCCGAAATATACAGCGTGCCGTCACTGCGGACGTGGAGATTGATGTTTTTCACTTTTTTTCGGACCAGGATGACCGGGAAGGTTTGGCCCTGGGCCGTGAATTGGCGTTGTTCGTTCGTCATGGTGATACCTCGCAGAAATAAGATTTGTAGCTATTGTAAATAGAATCTGTTCGTTTGTCAAAAAAAAGGAAGGTAGATTATGCTCGATTTTACGGCCATTGACTTTGAAACGGCCAATAAATATGCCAACAGCGCCTGCTCCCTGGCAGCCGTTACCATGAATGATGATCGCTGTGTCAAAGAAGGTTATACGCTTATTCAGCCGCCTTTCATGCGTTTTGATCCGGGCAATATCCAGATTCATGGCATCACGCCGGACCAGGTCGCCCATAAACCGAAATTCGACGCCCTGTGGGACCGTATCCGACCGCACCTGGAAGGACGTATCCTGGTCGCCCACTATGCCGTCTTCGATACGCGGGTCCTGCGCAGCCTGCTGCGGACGTATCACCTGGAAAAGCCCCAGGCATCCTATGCCTGTACGGTGGAAATTTCCCGCCGCGTCTGGCCGGACCTGCCAAACCATAAATTAGATACCGTCGCCGGCTATCTCGGCTACTCCTTCCGCCATCACCAGGCCCTGGATGATGCCCGGGCCTGCGCCTACATCGTCCTCAAAGCCGCAGAAATCGTCGGCGCCTCGTCCATGGAAGAACTCCTCGACGCGACGCACCTTACTTTGAAAACCTTGTAATAAAGTTTGTAGCATGTAGTTTGTAGTTGTAGGGGCCGTCCCCAAGGGCGGCCCGTCTGTCATGGTGGTGTACACGTAATGCATGACGGGTGATGTGTGAAAACATCCTTCATCTGCCCGAATAGCTATGTCTACAATTCACAGCGGGACGCCTTAGCAGGACGTCCCCTACGATATCGCATACAGGCGATGGAAATGAACTCAAGACAGCTGGCGGAACGGACAGCAGTGGCGACGGCCCGCTTGTGGGAATCCCATGAACTGCCCGTTCTCAGGTCGTAGGTCGTTTGTCGTATGGAAATAAAAATAATAAGCCGTCACGATGAACGATGAACGACGAACGAACAACTTTTGAGATAAAAGCGTCCGGCATAATGGCAGAAAGTCTCACTGTAGTATTGACTAGTCAATTTAAGAGTGCTATGATATATCCCGTCAATAAATTTGACTAGTCAATTATAAAAGGAGCGATTGCATTGATAAAAGAAAGATTATGGACTCGTGATTTCGTGGCTTTGGTCCTGGCCAATGGCTTTTTATTCGCTGGTTTCCATTTTCTCTTGCCGACGATTACCCTCTATGCCGCCAGTTTAGGGGCTACTGGCGGGGAAATCGGCCTCATCGGCGGCATCTTTGGCTATTCGGCCATTTGTATCCGCCTGTTCACGGATACCGGTGTCCACTATTTAGGGAAAAAGAAGTGCCTTTACCTGGGCCTGGCTCTTTCCATTTTAGCCACCGTGTCGTATTATATGTTTGATAGTATCCACGCCATCGTAGCCGCCCGTATCCTCCACGGCTTCGGTTTTGGCCTGAGCACGACCTTTGCAGCGGCTATCGTCGCCGATGTCATACCGGCCAGCCGCCGCGGCGAAGGAATTGGTTATTTTGGTTTAGGCAGTACGGTCATGATGGCTCTGGCTCCGGCTGTCGGTTTATTTCTACTCAATGATATCAGCCCGGCAGCCTTGTTCTTCTCGTCGGCCGCCTTCTCCTTCTTGGCCGTCCTTGTCAGTATCTTCTGTCATGCCGGTAAGAAAGTCCGTCGTGTCGAAGTTACGGAAAAGGCTTCCCTGCGTGACCGCATCTGTGAAACCGGTACGGGCCTTCCTGCTATTTTGACGATTTTCTTCGGCGCCGCCTATGGCAGTGTCAATACGTATATCGCCATGATGGCTGCAGAAGCCCATATTGAAAATGCCGGTTTATTCTTCATCATCGGGACGCTGTTTGTCTTCATTTCCCGTCCCTTTGGCGGCCGTCTCCTCGATGCCAAAGGCGCCTTTGCCGTCGTCATGCCCGGGTCAGTCTTGTATTTGATCGGGTTGTTGCTCATCATGGCCGCCCATTCGCTCATGGCCTTGCTGGCAGCCTCTGTTTTTTACGGTTTAGGTGCCGGCCTGCTGCTCCCGGCCCTGCTGACGTGGATCCTGAATATGGTTCGCCCGGAACGGCGCAGTTCCGCCAGCGCGACCTTCTATAATATGCTCGATATCGGTACCAGCACGGGCATCCTCGTCTTGGGCGTCATCGCCGGTATGGTAGGCTATCGCCACATGTACTGGAGCGTCACAGCCCTTATGATTTGTTTTGCTGTCCTGTTCATGTTCTGTCATTATCGCTATGGCAGCGATGTCATGGCTAGTCAGAAAGTGGGAAAAGGAGCCGTCGCCGATATCCATAAAGATTGAGAGGTATCCTAATGGACGTACGAGATCGGAAAGATGATGAATTGATACGACAATTATTCTGTACGACCCGGATTTTTTCCCGGACTTTGAACGGTTGTGTAGCCCCTTTAGGACTTCACAGCTCGGAATGGATGGTCCTGAACTTCATTCACTTGAATGACGGCATTGCCCAGGCCGATTTGATTCGTTATTTCAAGGTGGAAGCGGCGGCGATTACGCGCACGTTGAGCCGGCTGGAGAAGAAAGGCCTGATTAGCCGTCATCCTATGGAGAAAGGGCGGGGTAAGTACATCGAATTGACCGAAGCCGGCCGGGACCTGTTTGCCAAAGCGGAACCTTTTGTAACGGCCCATCGGAGACAGGCCTTGCAGGGATTGTCAGCAACGGAACGTCAGCAGCTATTGACGTTGTGTGCGAAAGTCCAAGCGGCTTTAGAGGCGGAATAGTATATATTTTTATCATATAGAGGGTATACCTATACTGATTTCCCATAGATAGCTTACAAATCATCAGCATATGCGTATAATTAAATCAAGATATTACCTATGCTGAAAGGAGATTTTAAAAATGAAAATTGTCTTGTTGGAATCGTTAGGTATCAGCCAGGAATTGCTTGATTCGTATGTAAAACCCTTGAAGGAAAAAGGCTATGAATTTGCTGCGTATGAACGCAATGATGACCCAGCCGTCCAGATTGAAGAAGCCAAGGACGCCGATATCCTCATCATCGCCAATATGCCCCTTAAAGCGGAAGTCATCAATGCCTGCCCGAACCTGAAGTACATCGACGTCGCCTTTACCGGTGTCGACCACGTTGCCTTGGATGCTGCCAAAGCAAGAGGCATCAAAGTCAGCAATGCATCGGGCTATTCGACCGTTGCTGTTGCTGAATTGACCATCGCCATGATGCTCGACTTGCTCCGCCGCGTTCCCCAGGTCGATGCGGCTTGCCGTGCTGGAGGCACGAAGGCCGGCCTTGTCGGCAACGAACTGGAAGGGAAGACAGTCGCCCTCGTCGGCACTGGCCACATCGGTCATCGCGTTGCCGAACTGGTCCATGCCTTTGGTGCTAAAGTCATCGCCTATAACGGCTTCTCTCATAAAGCCGATACGGAACTGATCAAATACTTGCCCATGAAAGAAATGATGGAACAGGCCGATATTGTCAGCCTCCATTGCCCGGTAACGGATAAATCGAAGGGCTTGATCAATAAAGAAACTTTGTCGTATATGAAACCGACAGCCTTCCTCATCAATGAAGCCCGTGGCCCTGTCGTCGTATCCCAGGACTTGGCCGATGCCTTAAACAGCGGTAAAATCGCCGGCGCCGGCATTGATGTCTTTGAAAACGAACCGCCTCTTGACACCAATCACCCGCTGCTTCACGCTAAGAATACCATCGTCACGCCGCATGTCGCTTTCGCTACGGCCGAATCCATGGCCAAACGCGCCGTCATTGTCTTTGACAACATAGACGCTTACTTAGCGGGTAACCAGAAAAACGTCATCCTCTAATTTCACACCTTTTTACAAAGGGGCTGTCGCATTTAGCGATAAGCCCCTTTTGTGATTCGTTTGGCGTGGTTCGTTTGCCGAAAATTCTCGCAAATGCAAAAATACGCAATGTACAGGATTCAGGCGGGCCGCGGACTGCGTTTTTCATCACGGCAAACGAGCCACGACCCACGGCAGACGACGTGAAACAAGGGATTGCACATGTTGGCAGAAGCCTTCGTGCGGCAATCCCTTTTTGCGTTCAGTGTGAACGTTTTCAGTGTAGGGGCGCCCACGTGGGCAATGTCAGTAAGTTTAGGAAATTCATAAATAAAAGACCGCCAGATACATGTGGCGGTCTTTTTGTATGTGATTTGCTGAGTGCTTTCATGCTTCTAGGACTCAGTTTGCGGCGCTGCCGCTAAGTACACTGGATTGTAAGGGCGCGGGAGCGCCTGAAAAGGCTCCCCTGTGAAGGGGAGCTGGCCGCCGTAGGCGGTCTGAGGGGTTCTTCAGCAATCTTTTTCCTCTGAACTCCCTTGTAATAAGAGAAAAAACGTGTAAAACAGTAGTAAAGGGGGCGATTCTATGGACATCATTGTTCAAGTCAAGAATTGCATTAAGGACGCGATATACCAAGTAAAAGCGAATATTTCTGTGTATTCCCGTCATTCAGGGATTGATTTTATACGCAAACGAAAGCTGACGCTTCCCGTCTTAATCCGCTTTTTGTTGTGCCTGGAATCCAATTCGTTAGGAAAAAGCCTGCTTACTTTTTATAGTGTGTAGTTTTTATTGGTTTATCAGTTTACTTAATTAGTTTACATTACGTGACGTTTGAAATAAAAACATAGTTATTAAGCCAATTATATATATGTAAATCTAAATAAACCAATTTACTGACACTGGAAGCAGTGTTTTTTTTTCTTCTGAAAATATACAATTTGCGCCTGTTTTATCGCTTAAGCCCCGCCAGAAGACTCCCGCCTCTTAGGTGGGGATGAATGGCGGGGCTTGAGTGGGTTCAATGCCCGTAAAAAGCACAAAACTCTGTAATTCATCTTGAAAATCATCACTATTTCCCACATAATAATCATATAATAAAAAAAGGAGGTGAAAAATGTGTATCTTACTCAATCAAATGTCATCAGAAATCTTTCCAAAGAAGACTATGCCATGCTGCGAGAGATGTGCCAATACAGCAATAACCTCTACAACGTGGCTCTCTACAACATCAGGCAATACTATTTCCAAGAGAAGAAGTTCTTGAAATACGAAGAAAATTACCATGTCTGCAAGGAAAACGAAAACTACGGTCTGTTGCAGGCTGGCGTTTCTCAGCAGATATTGAAGGTGGCTGACCGCAGTTTCAAGTCATTCTTCAATCTCATAAAAAAGGCAAAATCAGGAGAATATCGCTTCAAGGATATCAAAATGCCTCACTATCGGGAAAAGGGCGGCATGTTCAACCTGATTCTCTCCACGAACGCCATAAACGTAAAAGATGGATTCTTGACGATCCCCATGAGTCGGGGATTTTCTAAACGGCATGGCCGTAAGCCAATCAAAATCCCTTTCCCTGCGAGACTGAAAGAAAAAACCATCAAGGAAGTCCGTATCTGCCCCGTATATAATGGCAGATACTTCAAAATCCAGTATTGCTATCTTCAGGAGAAAGAACCTCAAGACGTTTCACCGGACAATGTTCTTGCTATCGACATCGGTCTTGAAAATCTGGCAACTTGCGTGACCAACACCGGGACGGCGTTCATCATGGACGGGCGTAAACTTAAATCAATCAACCAGTATTGGAACAAGCAGAAAGCCTACTATCAGGGGATTGCCGACAAACAAGGACAGAAGAAAACGCACAGGCTCTATGCCTTAGCAAGAAAACGTAACAATCGGACACAGGACTACCTCCGCAAGGTTGCCCGCTATATCATCAACTACTGTATCGAACACCGTATCGGAACTATCGTCTGTGGTTATAACGGTGACTTTAAACGTAGTATCAACCTGGGTAGGATAACCAACCAACAGTTTACGCAAATCAGTTTCGGTAATCTGCGTGAAACACTGGAAGGACTTTGCGAGCGTTACGGTATGCGATATATCGAACAGGAAGAATCTTACACTTCTCAAGCAAGTTGCTTGGATTTAGACGATATTCCTGTCTATCATCCGGAACAGCCGTATACTGGCACGTTTAGTGGGAAGCGTATCCACCGTGGCTTGTACCAGTTCGCCGATGGCAGGATGGCCAACGCGGATGTGAATGGAGCATACAACATACTCCGTAAAAGTAAGCAGAACTTCGATTTCGAGGGACTGTGTAAGGGGCTTTTGGACAGCCCTTTGAGAATAAGGATATCCTGACAGCTAACTCCTTTGGGATAGGCTGTCAGGCATTAGTCCGTGTATCAAACTTCTCAAGAATCTCCCGCTTCTATAAGCGGGAGAGGTTCAAGTCTTTGAAGCTTCCGCCAGGTACGGCTATGTCGGAACAGGAACTGTCGGGCATTTTGAATGTCAGCCGGACGCCGGTACGGGAAGCCTTTATCCGTTTGTCACAAAAGGGACTGCTCGAGATTTTACCGCAGCGCGGGACCTTCGTATCCAAGATTCACACGGAACAGCTGGCAGAGTTCCGCTTTTTCCGGGTTACCTTGGAACGGGCCATTATAGAATTGGCCTGTCAGGCTTTTCCAGATCCGTGGTGGACGAAACTAGAATTTTGCATTTTCGAGCAGGGGAAATTCATTACCGCCAAAGATGCAGAAAACTTTTTCAAGAGTGACAATACGTTGCACTCCCTGCTCTATGAAGGTTGCGGCAAGCCCCATATCTGGCAGATTGTACAGGAATCAAACCTGGATTATGCTCGGGCCCGCGTCCTCAACGTCAGCGATGCCGCTGAGCAGATGAAGCTCCTCTACGAACAGCATAAAGGCATTGTCGGAGCTATCTTTGCCGGCAATACCGAAATGGCGAAACGCATTATGACTGAACACGTCGACAAGGTCATGGGTGATGTAGAAGTATTGAAAAAAGAATATCCAGAGTATTTCCTTTAATTCAAAAAGAGGCTGTCGCATTAAGACAGTCTCTTTTTTGAATTAGTTTACTTACAAGAAAAAAGGTTTAAATAAAGAAAGCACTTGACATAAAAATGTGATAACCAAGCGAATAGCTATGATTTAAATCAAAATAAATTAGTTTAAATATATTCAATAAAAAATATAATATGTAACCATTGACTTTACAATTAAAATGTCGTATGATAGAGATGTAATCAGGATAGTTCTATCCTGGATGTTTTACTTCGTTTTTATAGGAGGTTTTTTAAAATGGATGCAAAAACAGTAGATTTCGTTACGGCTAAAACACATGATTTGATGGCAGCTCCCAGCTGCAATGCGACGCTGAAAACGGCTGCTCAGGCTTGGCTCGATGCCGCTGATAAAGAAGCAGCTACGCCGGCTTATATCGAAGCTTTGAAGCAGGGGATATCGACGATCGACGAACTATTGGCCTTTGCCGGTTCGGAACATGCCGTCCAGATTATGGGGGCTGATGGTGCTAAACAGCTTTTGGCCCATGCCAAAGATATTCAGGCCAAAGGGGCTAAATTCTGTGACTGCCCGGCTTGTACGGCCGATTTGGCTATCCTTCGTGAATTAAAAGCCATTTAAGGAGACTTTTCGTATGCAGATTTCCAGTCGGTTCACTATGGCCGTTCACACATTGTTGTGTATCGATTACTTTGGCAAGACGGAAAAGGTGACGAGTGATTTCATTGCTGCCAGCGTAGGGACAAACCCTGTCATTATCCGTAAATTGCTTATTCAGCTCAAAGCGGCTGGGTTGATTCAAGTCAAGCGCGGGACTGGTGGGACAGCGTTGGAAAAACCGATTGCTGATATTAGTTTATACGACGTTTACCATGCTGTAGACTGTGTCGGCGACGACTCACTCTTTCATTTCCATGAACATCCCTGTCCGCAGTGTCCGGTGGGCAAAACGATTCACGCAGGTTTAGATGACCGGCTACACCAGGTACAAGATGCTATGGAAGATAAGATGCGCAGTATTTCTTTGGCCGATGTGGCGGGAACGATGCGGGACGTCTTTGAGAAACAAGGCTGAGTCCGACTGAAGGAGAGGCTATTATGGCACGGTCTATCTTTTTATTCGCTCAATGGTTTATTGCCCGGCGCAGGACTTGGCTCCGGATTCTTACCTGGATTACCCGGTTTGGCTACTGGCTGTTCATTCTTTATGGCCTTGTGGAATGGTTCCGGCCGAGGCCGGTTCCAGCCCAGATTAAACGTCGGAAGACATTGGTTTACTGCCTCTTTTCTGTCATCATAGGGTCTTCGCTTTCCTGGATCATCGGTAAAATCTGGCATCGCCCCAGGCCTTTTGCCTGTGGTGACGCAGTGCCGTTGGTGCCACATAAGGCCAATGCGTCTTTTCCCAGCAACCATTCGATGAACAGCCTGGCCATTTCCCTGATGCTCCTGGCCTGGCACAATCTCTGGGGGATGCCGGCCCTGGTCTGGACAGGTGTCTTAGCGTCATCACGGGTACTCAGCGGGCTCCATTACGTCAGTGACGTCGTTGGCGGCTTTTTCATAGGGGCTATGGCTAGCCATGTTGTTTACCATAGTAAACGCTGTTCACGATTAGCTGACCATATCCTTTACTATTGGCACGCCGGGGCTTCGGTAGCACAGACCTGGTGGCGGAGATGCTGACGGGTCAGTGCGTGCAGTTTAAAAAGGCGCTGTCTTCATTGTACAGCGCCTTTTTTTACTCTAAATTGTCATAGCGTCGCCACATTTCCATGGTATACTAAAGCAGAAAGAAATGGTTTTAATTAAAACTATTTTAAGGAAAGGTGAGTGATGAGATGCAAGGTAGAAATAAGATGTGCGCAGCAGCGCTGTTTTTTATGATGACTGGCGGCCTGGTACTGGCAGCGGATACGACAAAGGCTGAACCGGTGCAGGCAGTGGCAGCGGCTACGCAGACCCGGGCTCAAACGGCCCAGACCGCTCCGGTACATCAGACGTATAGCCTCGATTTGGATACGACGAAGTATAAAAAGAAAACGATGACTGTCGATGGCAAGAAAGTGGCTTTCCGGGCCTATGAAAACCGGGTGTATGTGGCCCATCCTGTCGATACGACATACCAGTCCATGAATATATACGTTCCCGAAGGCTATTTTAAAGGCAAGACAATCAACGGCTATACGGCGAAGACCGCCCCGATTTTACTGCCCAATACAGTTGGCGGGTATATGCCTGGGGCACCGGGCCAGCCATCTGAAAACGATCGGATGACTGGCGGCGCCAATGCCATGCTCGTCGCCCTCTCCAAAGGTTATGTCGTCGCAGCTCCAGGGGCCCGCGGACGGACAAACCAGGCTGCTGACGGCACATATACCGGCAAGGCTCCGGCACTCATCGTCGATATGAAAGCCGCTGTCCGCTATTTGCGCCATAACGCAGGGAAATTGCCTGGCGATACGGAAAAAATCATTTCCAATGGGACCAGTGCTGGCGGTGCCTTGTCGACACTCATCGGGGCGACTGGCGACAGCAAGGACTATGAACCGTATTTGCAAGCCCTTGGCGCGGCCGATGAACGGGATGATATTTATGCGTCCAGTGTATACTGCCCGATTACCGATCTGGACCATGCCGACATGGCTTATGAATGGATGTTTAATGGTGTAAACACGTATCATCAGGGAAATATGGGTGCTATGAAACCGCCGGCAGGCAATAGCCAGGCTAAACCGACAGGCGTCGTCACCAACCGGCCGGACAATGCACCGGCCGAAGCCGCAGCAGGGACGGAAATGACCGCTGTCCAGCAGCAGGCATCGAATGATTTGAAGGCCCTCTATCCGGCTTATATAAACAGTTTACATCTCGTTGACAAGAATGGGAAAGCCTTGACCCTCGATGAAAATGGACAAGGCTCCTTTGCCGATTACATTAAATCCATTTACATGGCTTCGGCACAGAAAGCCCTCGACAATGGCACAGATTTGTCTTCCAAGACCTGGCTGACCATCAAAGACGGCAAAGTGACTGATATGGACTTGGCCGGCTATGCTGTCGATGTAACCCGCCTGAAAGCCGCCCCCGCTTTTGACGGACTGGACCTTAGTACCGGGGAAAACCAGGAATTCGGTACGGCGACTATCGACAAACAGCATTTCACGGAATATGGGGAATCTCATTCCCTGACAGCTGGTGCGACACTGGCAGATAAAGGCATCGTCAAACTGCTGAATCCTTTGAACTATATCGGCAAATCCGGCGTCAAGACGGCACATTACTGGCGCATCCGCCACGGCGAAACCGACCGCGATACGGCCATTGCCGTGCCGGCAGTCGTTGCCCTGCGCCTGCAGCAGGCCGGGTATGACGTCGATTTTGCCTCCCCCTGGGCCCGCGGTCATGCTGGCGACTATGATATGGACGAACTCTTCGCCTGGATGGATGCCATCGGCCATAAAAAGTAACTTACCAGAGATTGTCTTCTTTGTTAAACTTCCATGTAAACGGTTCGGATGTGACTGTCATGTCCGGATCGTTTTTTATATCTTCTAAGCACGAGAGGGAACATTCGATGTCTTCCAGTTTCAGTGTATTCTTGATGCGGACGACTTTGGCCTGGTTCGGGTCGGTCAGGAAGGCGTGGGCCATGGCCATTTCGATGGCGTCTTTATCGCTGTTGCCATACAAGGGCAGTAGAGCCATGCGGAAGGACTTGGCTGTAATGCAGTTGGTGTATGCCGAGGAGAAGTCCATCTTGTTTACGAAGCGGTAGCTGACGATGTCGGCCATGCCGCAGCCGGCGCCGTTGCCATGGGAAGCTTCGGTAATGTCCAGGATGACGATGCGTTCAATATCCGGTGCCAAGGCGCGGAAGGCCGTTTCCTGGCTGAATCGTTCTGTCCGGCCCGTGATGTTTGGGTCCATGCCGGTACCGCTGATTTCCTTGCCGATTTCGTCGACGATGAGGACGTCGATGTGGGGCAGCTTCAGGCGCGGCATTTCCGCTTTGGCCATGGTCTGTAAGGCCGCATCGCGTTCGAAGAATTTATCGGTCGGGATGACTTCCAGGGCGGCGATGTCGTCACTGGGGCTCTGGACCATGCCGACCGAGAAAACGACGTTTACATGCTGCAAGAAGGCTTTCGACACGCGTTCCAGGTTGGGGCCGAAGGAATCGTAGCCCCGGCCGTGGAAGGTCGAAGCGCCTTTGTGCTTGCCGCAGCCGATGCAGATCATCTTCAGCAAACCCGATTCGTGTTTATATTTAAAGTGCGTATGCGGTTTAATCTTGTTGAACAGGATGATGCCGTCGGCTTCGTAGGCATTCTTGTCACAGTATACGGGGAAGCCGTCTTCCAGCGTGGCCACTTCGACGACGTCCATCGTCGACAGGACGGGGACGCCTAAATAGTCTTCGTTGATGCCGAACTGGGCTAAGTGCTCTTTTTGACCTTCGGACGTGGCCCCGGCATGACTACCCATAGCCGGGAAGACAAAGGGCTTGGCCCCCCAGGCTTTGAGCTGGTCGCAAAGAGCTTTCATGATTTCCTTATAATGCGGGAGCCCACGGCTGCCGGCAGTGATGCCGATGCGCTTGCCTTTGAGGGCTTCTGTCGTTGCCGTATCCAAGGCCAGGAGCTGTTTTTTCAGGACGCCGACGGGATCGGCCAGATCTGTATGAGGGAATGATTGATGGACTTTGACCATCTGCGGGATGACGATGCCATCGGTCAGGGATTGTTTGTCGAGTTTGGGAAAGAACAAAGAAAAGACCTCCTTTTAACGTGTAATCATAGGATTAATCTACGAGATACCCCTATTATACGCTGATATGGCAAAAGAAGAAATATGCAAAAAAAGCCCTCGTGCCACAAAATGTATTGTGCACGAGGACTTTTTTTGAGGATTTTGTCGAAATTTTAATGAAATTCTAATCTAAGCGGTAGATTTCCTACTTGCTTTCAGCATCTTCCGGGCTGAACTTGGTGATGAAGATGTGGCGGACGAAGATGACGATCATAGCGATGAAGCAGAGCAGGCCGAGGATATCTGCCGTAGACTGGAAGTCTTTGCCGACCAGGGCCAGCGGATTTTCACTGCCGCCAGAGGTGACGGAGACGACGATGAGCAAGGCGATGATGACGCCCATGAGGCTTTCGCCGACGATGAGGCCCGAAGCAAAGAGGACGCCGCGATGGTTGCAGGCTTCTACGTCTTCTTCTTCGTGGCCAGGGCTGCGGCGGGCAGCGCGGGCCTTCAAGGACTTATGGATGAAGTAACCCATGACCGAACCGATGACCAGAGGGATTTCCAAGGTCGGCGGCAGGTAAATGCCCATGCCGACGGCCAGTGGCGGCAGAGCCAGGGATTTCGTGTTTTTCGTCAAAATGAGGTCGATGATGATGGCGGCGATACCGACACCGACACCGAAGAGGATATAGTTCCAGTCGAGGCTGGCACTGAAGATGCCTTGGGCGATGGTCGTCATCAAGGTTGCCTGCGGAGCTGCCAGGGCCTGGGTCGGATCCATGCCGGCACGGGGAAGGGCGCCGGTGAAGCCATAGGCCTGATAGAGCAGGTTCAGGACCGGAGCGATGGCAAAGGAGCCGATGATCGAGCCCAGGATGAGGGCGACCTGCTGTTTCCACGGTGTAGCGCCAACAATATAACCTGTTTTTAAGTCCTGCAGGTTATCGTTGGAAATGGAAGCGATGCTGACGATGACGCTGGTAATGAAGATGGCGAAGGCTGTCGCGAACTGTGTTCCTTCCAGTGTGGCGAAGACGCCGGCCGAAGAGCCGATACCGAGGACGACCAGGGACGAGATGATGATGCCCAGGATGCCGATACCGGAAATCGGGCTGGCCGACGTGCCGATGAGGCCTGCCATGTAGCCGCAGGCAGCGGCGACGAAGAAGCCCATGAGGATGGCGACAAGGATGCCGACGACGATGAACATAATCGTTACCGACAGGGAAAGGCCGGCATTGCTGACAAAGGCATAGAACGTGATGAAGAGGCCGATGAGGATGGCAAGGAAGACCAGGCTGACCGATTTCGGCGACATGTCGATGTCCGTATGATGGAGAGCCTTCTTTTCTTCTGTGTCATTAGCACGCAGGGCGTTGATGGACATCTTGATACCGTCGACGACCGGTTTGGCCAGGCGGATCAAGGTCCAGACGGCGGCGATACCGATGCAGCCGGCGCCGATGAAGCGGACTTTCTGCGCCCAAATGGCATTGGCAAAAGCTGCTGCAGACTGACCATCAGCCGGGATAAGCGTCGATGTCAGATAGGGGACGAAGATGTACCAGGCCAGGAGCGTACCGACTAAGATAGCCATGCCGCTGGCGATGCCGATAAGATAGCCTGCACCGAGGAGGGCCGTCGAGAAACCTAACGGAATCCTTGTGACAGCCGAGCCGATGCTGAACCAATAGCTGAACTCGGAAGAAACGACGTGGAAGCCGTTGGCACAAAGGCTGAAGAGGCCGGCCAGGGCCGTGCCGCCGACGATATCTTTCATGCCCGTTTCTTTTTTGCTCGTGTCTTCACCGGCTGCTTCTTCTCGGCGGATTTCACTGCCGACTTTCAGGATTTCAGCAGCCGCCCGGCCTTCCGGATAGGGCAGGTCGCTGTTGACGACCATAGCCCGGCGCAGGGGAATGGTGAACAAGACGCCGAGAGAACCGCCGCAGGCGCAGAGCAGCAGGGTCTGCCAGAAGGGGAAGCCCTGCCAGTAGCCGAGCATGAGCAGGCCCGGCAGGATGAAGATGATTGCAGATAAAGTGCCGGCAGCAGAAGCCTGCGTCTGTACCATATTGTTTTCCAGGATGTTGGAATGTTTGAACATGCGCAGGATTGCCATGGAGATGACTGCAGCCGGGATGGACGACGAGAACGTCAAGCCGACTTTTAAGCCCAGGTATACGTTGGAAGCCGTAAAGATAACGGTGATCAGGGCGCCGAGGATCATACCGCGGGCCGTCAATTCCGGCATACTTGGGTAGTTCACAGTCAAGTTTGATTGTGGTTTCATAAGAAAACCTCCCAAATAAAAATTTAAGCGTACTAAAACGTACTACTTCATTGATAATTCTATTATACTCAATTTTTTTAAATTCGTCATATGCCGAATTGTACACTACAGGCGGAAAATGGGGTGTATAATTACTTTTTTGCAAGTAAAAGTATACATATGAGGATAGTAGCCCCGAAGGCCTCGTCCGTGGTATAATAAATAAACGATTAAGTAATCAATCGCAGATACTTTTTGAAGGGAGCGTTTGTCATATGAACGATCAAGAAATCATTGAAGGAGTCATCCATGAATTTGCAGGACTGGCCAAGCACCCGCGTCCGTCCCACCACGAAAAAGGCGTTAGCGACTACATCGTCAGCCGCCTCCATGAATTGGGCGTAACCGATGTTACACAGGACGAAGTATATAACGTCATCGCCAATGTCCCCGCCAGCAAGGGCTGCGAAAACTGGCCGCTTACGGTCCTCCAGGGCCATATGGATATGGTCTGCGTCGCCAAACCCGGCGTCGACTTCGACCCCTTGACCAGTGAAATCAAACTGGTCCGTGAAGGCAATATCCTCCATGCCGATGGGACCAGCCTCGGTGCCGATGACGGCATTGCTGTCGCTTTGTCGCTGTACCTCATCCAGCAGGATATCCAGCATGGCCCGCTGCGTCTCATCTTCACCGTCGATGAAGAAACGGGCATGACCGGGGCCACTCACTTGGACCCGAAATACGTCCAGGATGTACAGTACATCATCAACTGCGACTCGGAATATATGGATGTCCTCTGCGTCGGTTCGGCCGGCAGCGTCCATACGCATTTCAGCCGTCCTCTCCATTGGCAGGCTGCCAAAGGTAAACAGGCGTTTACTATTACGGCGAAAGACTTTGCCGGCGGCCATTCCGGGGAAACCATCAATGACGGCAAGAGCAACGCCATCAAAGCTCTGAGCCTGGCTCTCCGCCGCGTCGCTCAGGCCGGCGTATCCTATGTCCTGGCCTCCATCAGCGGCGGCGTCGCAGCCAATGCCATTCCGTCGGAAGCATCGGCTGTCATCGTTGTCGACGATGTAAACGCCGGCGAAACGATTAAACAGGTTGTCGGTGAAGAACAGGCTGAAATCGCCGAAGTGTACGGCGAAGTCGAAAAGAACGCCCATTTCCTCGTCGAAAGCACCGACGTACCGGCTCAGACCTTCTCGGCTGACGATACAAAGAACCTGGTCAGCCTGCTGAACATCCTTCATTGCGGCGTCTTCGCCATGAACCAGATGCTGCCGAAACTGCCGGATTTGTCGGCCAATATCGGCACCATCCGTACGGAAGACGACCATGTCGCTATTCAGTACTTCCCCCGTGCTTCGGCCGATGCCCGCCTGCGTGAACTGATGACAACCCTGCCCGTTTACGCTGAGTTGACAGGCTGTGACATCGAACTGGCTTCGCCGGAACCGGCATGGACAGAAAATCCGCATAGCAAACTCGTTCCCCTCGTTGCCGACGTTTACAAGGAAGAAGCCGGCAAAGAAGCCCGCATCGAAGCCATGCACGGCGGCCTGGAAACGGGGTACTTCTTCGCTATGAATCCGAAACTGGATATCATCTCCGTAGGGCCGACGACGCACGACATCCACAGCGCCGACGAATCGGTCGAACTCGATACGGTAGCTCTCCTGACCCGCATCGTCGCCAAGACCTTGGGGAAATTAAATAATTAGTGGCTAGTGATTCGTGGCTCGTAGTTCGTAGGGGCTCACTAACCCCTAACCCCTAACCACTAGCCACTTAAAACGGCTTGTCGCATATGCGACAAGCCGTTTTGTTGTTTTTGCAACAGTTTTATTCGGATATTTTTGCTATAGTATAGGGGAACAAAGGGGGGAGTACGATGGAAAAAACGCATATTGATCAACTGATTACACCTGATTATTTTAATCGGAAAGAATGTGAAGGCTGCGGCTGCTGTGTCAGCATCTGTCCTTATCATGCTTTATCCATGGAGCTTTGTGCCGACGGTGTCCGGCGGCCCCGCGTCGATATGAGCAAGTGCCTGCGCTGTAACCGCTGTATGGATGCCTGTGAAATCTACAAGTGTTATTACATTCCCCAGAAAAAACATGAGCATATCGGGAGGTCTTCATTATGAAATACTCGTTGAATCCACACATCTTTGTCTTTGGCAAGACCATCAACAAGCCGAAGATTTCTATTTCTTTCTTATCTTACCTGCTTCGGGGCAAACAGAATATCCTCATCGATACGGTTCCCGACAGAGCCGCCGAAGCCTATATCCAGGATATCGAAAGCGTCCTGCCTGTCAGCCAGATCGATGCCCTGATCCTCAACCACTCTGAAGAAGATCACAGCGGCGCCCTGCAGGCCGTCTTGGACCGTCACCCCAACCTGCCCGTATACTGCACGCCGGCTACGAAAGAACGCCTCCAGGAAAAATATCCGTCAGCTAATTTCCGCGTCGTCCAGCACGGTGAAAGCCTGACCTTAGGCGACTATACGTTCCAGTTCATCCACACGCCGGGCCTCCACTGGCCGGACAATATGGTCACCTGGCTGGCTTCAGAAGGCATCCTCTTCTCGAACGACCTCTTCGGCCAGTATTTGGCAGAAGAAACGCCTGTCGACGAAGGCTATACGAAAGAAGCCATTCTCAAAGGAGCAGAACCGTATTTTGAAAAGGTTTTTGCACCGGCTTCGGCTGAAGATAAGGCCATCATCGCCGATATCGCCGCAATGCCGATCCAGACAGTCGCAACCGGCCATGGTCTCATCTTGCAGAACCAATGGCCGGCTGTCCGTGAATTTTATGTTTCAAAGGTGCTCAAATAAATATTTCGTATCGTAACTGAGGTCCATGTACTGCGCAATCGTTTCGTCGTCGAACCCGTATTCTTCCGATTTATGTGTCAGATTCCCCCATTTAATCTGCATTTTCTTCTTGGAAGTCAACGGTTCTTCGTATTCGATGCGCAGTTCTTGTGCTTCTTGGGAATGGTCCTGGACTTTGACGAACAAGCCCTTGTCGAAGGTCAGCTCATAGACTTTCCGGAAGGCATGAGGGAGCTGGAAGCCGAAGGGGACGAAATATTTATCGATGAAACTGTTGGCGATGAGGATGGAGCCGCTATAGTCCATGACGTGATTGAGCTCATATTTCAGATCCCCTGCCGGCGAATGGAAGGGGACGGGATGGATGCCGTCGATGGCCGGTGGTTCCATGCCGTTGTTGTTGGTCAGTAATTTATGGAGAGTCAGCATCTTTTCATCGTTGAAACCGAAAATCGCTGTATAACCGCGCAGGCAGGCTTCATTGTACATGATGGGGTGAAGGCCAAATTCTTCGATATTAAAAAATTCGTCTACGTCTTCGATGGCGACGATGCTGAATTTATAGGTGGCGAAATCAAAGCCGTCAAAAAATTGAGCGCGCATCATGTCCTCCTTACTCGACGAAGACGGGTTTATTATTTTCGAAACGGGCGATACGGGCCAGGGATTCGACGCGGAAGCCGGCGTCTTCCAAGGTCTTGCGGCCGCTTTGGAAGGTCTTTTCGACGACGATGCCGATGCCGGCGACGGTACAACCGGCTTGAGCGACGATGTCCGTCAGGCCGACAGCCGCTGCGCCGCTGGCCAGGAAATCATCGATGATGAGGACCGATTCGCCGGCGTGGAGATAGGCCTTGCTGATCGTAGCCGTGTATTCTTCTTCTTTGGTGTACGAATAAATCTTAGCCGTATACTGTTCCCCTTTGGTGAGCAGGGATTTTTTCTTGCGGGCAAAGACGATGGGCAGGTTATTCAAGGCCAGGGAAGCGGCATAAGCCACAGCGATGCCCGAAGATTCGATAGTGACGATGCGGTCGATGTGTACGTCTTTGAAACGGCGGGCGAACTCCTGACCGACGTGATTGATGAGGGCCGTATCGATTTGCTGGTTCAAAAAGTTATCAATCTTTAAAATTCGGTTGTCGATGACCAGGCCATCCTGTAAAATTCGCTGTTTCAATTCTTCCATTACTTCCATGTCCTCCCTGTGATGAAAAATGGTAAACTTTGTCTACTATAATAGTACTAGTCTAATACGATTTTATAGGCAAGTCAATAAAATTCTAAGTTTACTTATGGTTTTAAAACAGGTATACTAAGGTTGTCTAATGATAAGTTATCTATCTTTGAGGGAGGTCATGACATGCAGTCTATCCGACGTTTGTATGTTGCCAAGAAAGGTGTTTTTGCTGATGAAGCAAAACGATTGCTCACTGATTTACAGGAAAACCTGTTGATTAAAGGGTTGACCGATATTCACATTTTCCACCGCTATGACGTATCCGGTCTCGATGATGCGGCTTTTGAAGCGGCTAAAAATATGATTTTCTCTGAACCGCCTGTCGATGCCGTATACGATGAATTACCGGCTGGCAAGGACGATACGGTCCTGGCCGTTGAATATCTGCCTGGCCAGTATGATCAGCGCGCCGATTCGGCTATGCAGTGCCTGCAGATGCTGACCATGAAGAACGACAGCCTCGTCCGCACGGCACAGGTCCTCGTCCTGTCGGGCAACTTATCCGCTGATGACGTCGCTGCAATCAAACATTATTGCATCAACCCCGTCGAAGCCCGCGAAGCTTCGCTGGATCCCGTTTCGACGCTGGAAATGCCTTGGGAAAAACCGGCTGACGTTCCCGTCATCGACGGTTTTGACGCCATGGACGACGCTGCTCTGAAAGAATTGTCGGCGCACATGGGCCTGGCTATGAGCTTCGACGATTTGAAATTCGTCCAGGCCTACTTCCGGGATGAAGAAAAACGCAATCCGACGGTTACAGAAATCCGCGTCATCGATACGTACTGGTCGGACCACTGCCGTCACACGACGTTCATGACCGAACTCACTGATGTTTCCTTTGAAGATGGCACCTTCACGGCGCCTATCCAGCGCGCTTATGAATCGTATAAGACGACCCGGGAAAACTTGAACCGCAAGAAACCGCAGACCCTCATGGATATGGCGACCATTGCCGTCAAAGAACTGAAAGCGGCCGGCAAGCTCGACAATCTCGACGAATCGGAAGAAATCAACGCCTGCACCATCATCATCCCTGTCGATGTCGATGGCGTCGAAGAAGAATGGCTCCTCCTCTTCAAAAATGAAACCCATAACCACCCGACGGAAATCGAACCGTTCGGTGGTGCGGCTACCTGCCTGGGCGGCTGTATCCGCGATCCCTTGAGCGGACGTTCCTATGTCTATCAGGCTATGCGCGTCACCGGTGCCGGCGACCCGCGCCAGTCGGTCAAAGATACGCTCGTCGGCAAACTGCCTCAGCGCAAACTGACGACAGGCGCTGCCAAGGGCTACAGCTCCTATGGCAACCAGATCGGCCTGGCTACGGGCGAAGTCAAGGAATATTACAACCCCGGCTTCATCGCCAAACGTATGGAAATCGGCGCTGTCCTCGGCGCTGCACCGCGCAATAATGTCGTCCGTGAAGAACCGCTTCCTGGTGATATCATCATCCTCCTCGGCGGCAAGACCGGCCGCGACGGCTGCGGCGGTGCTACGGGTTCGTCCAAGAAGCACACCGTCGAATCCCTGGAAACATGCGGCGCCGAAGTCCAGAAGGGCAATGCCCTGACGGAACGCAAGATCCAGCGCCTCTTCCGCCGCCATGAAGTTACGGTCCTCATCAAACGCTGCAATGACTTCGGTGCCGGCGGTGTCTCCGTCGCTATTGGTGAATTGACGGACGGCCTGGACATCAATCTCGACAAAGTCCCGAAGAAGTACGAAGGCCTGGACGGTACGGAACTGGCTATTTCCGAATCGCAGGAACGTATGGCCGTCGTCGTCGCTCCGGAACATGTCGATGAATTTATGAAATACGCAGCTGAAGAAAACCTGGAAGCGACGATCGTCGCCGTCGCTACCGATACGAAACGCCTGGTCATGCATTGGCGCGACCAGAACGTCGTCAATATTACCCGCGCTTTCCTCGATACCAACGGCGTCACCCAGCATCGCAAAGCCGTCGTCGTCGCTCCGGAAGATAAAGATTTCTTCAAAGCGCCGGAAGTCAAAGACGTCGCCAAGACCTGGCTCGATACGATGGGGACCTTGAATATCGCCTCGGAACAGGGCCTGGCTGAACGCTTCGACAGCACCATCGGTGCCCGCACGGTCCTCATGCCCTTTGGCGGCAAGTACCAGAAGACACCTGTCGAAGGCATGGTTGCCAAGATTCCCGTGGAACACGGCAACACGACGACAGCCAGCATCTTTACGCACGGCTATGATCCGGACCTGGCTATTTGGAGCCCCTTCCACGGTGCCCTCTATGCCGTCATCCAGTCCATTGCCAAACTCGTTGCCCTCGGCGGCGACCGCAAGAAAGTCTACCTGACCATGCAGGAATTTTTCCAGAGCCTGGGAACGAATGAAAAAGCCTGGGGCCAGCCGGTCAGCGCCCTCCTCGGTGCTTTCACGGCCCAGCAGGTCATGGAAGTCGCTGCTATCGGCGGGAAAGACAGCATGAGCGGTACCTTTGAAAACCTCACCGTTCCGCCGACGCTCGTTTCTTTCGCCATTGCACCGGAACATACGGAAAATATCATCTCGCCGGAATTTAAAGCTGCCGATGACGCAGTCCTCCTCTTCGACCTGCCTCGTGACGGCGAAGAAATGCCGGACTTCGATACCTTCAAAGCCCATTGCGATTTCCTCCATCAGGCTGTCCTCGATGGCAAAGTCAAAGCGATGCATGCTGTCGGTCAGGGCGGTATCGCAGCGGCTGTGGCTCAGATGGCCTTCGGCAATGGCATCGGCTTCGCTGTCGACAAGGCCTTTGCTGCACAGGAACTGTTCAATCTCCGCTATGGTTCGATCCTCGTCGAAACCGACGCCGCTACGGCTGCTGCATGGGCTGGACGGGATCACGTCTCCCTCGTCGGCAAGACGACGGCTGCTGCCGATGTGACTGTCGACGGCGTGACGATTTCCCTGAAAGACCTCCAGAACGCTTGGGAAAAACCGCTCAGCCACGTCTTCCCCATCAAGAGCGAAAGCGGCACAGGCGATGCCGAACTGCCCTTATTCACGACGTATGGTCCGCGCCGCAGCGAAGCTTTCGGTACTCCGCGGGTCTTCATCCCCGTCTGCCCGGGTACGAACTGCGAATACGATTCGGCTGCTGCCTTTGAACGGGCCGGCGCTACGACGGATGTCATGGTACTGCGCAACAACACGCCGCAGGATCTGGCAGAATCCATCGATGAAATGGCCAAACGCATTGCCAAGGCACAGATCATCATGTTCCCCGGCGGCTTCAGTGCCGGTGACGAACCGGAAGGCTCGGGCAAGTTCATTGCCACCTTGTTCCGCAACCCCGTCCTGTCGGAAGCTCTGGAAACGCTGCTCTATCAGCGCGATGGCCTGGCTCTCGGCATCTGCAACGGCTTCCAGGCTCTGATTAAACTGGGCCTCCTGCCGTATGGCCATGTACAGCCTTTGAAGGCTGACAGCCCGACTTTGACGTACAATACCATTGGCCGCCATCTGTCGCGCATGGTCGAAACGAAAGTCGTCTCCGTCATGAGCCCGTGGTTCAGCGGCTGCAAGGCCGGTGACGTCCATACCGTGGCTATCTCCCACGGCGAAGGTCGTTTCGTGGCTACGCCGGAACAGATCCGCGAACTGGCTGCCAAAGGCCAGATTGCGACACAGTACGTCGACCTCTCTGGCAAAGCTACCTATGATAGCGAATACAACCCGAACCAGTCCGTCCTGGCTGTCGAAGGCATTACCAGTCCCGATGGCCGCGTCCTCGGTAAGATGGCACACACAGAACGCTTCAGCGCCGACGACGTCTTCAAGAATATCGCTGGCAATAAACTTCAGCCGATCTTCAAATCGGGCGTGGAATATTTTAAGTAAAAGCCGTTTGCCGTGGGTCGTTCATCGTTTGCCGTTGAATGCGTGAATTTTTCGGCAAACGCCAAACGCCAAACGAACCACAAAAGTGATGCTGCGGAAGCAGCATCACTTTTTTCTTGCTTTTCTCCGCCACTTATGATATACTTAATAAGCTTGAACTGTGTCAAGCTCCTAACCCTTCTGCGGGAAGGGTCATATGTCCAAAAGAGGAGGTGATTTCGTGAACAAGTACGAAGTCATGTTTATTGCAAAACCGCTCGAAGAAGCTGAAGTAGATCCGATCGTTGAATTGGTATCCAACCTTCTCACCAAGAACGGCTGCACTATCGAAAAAGTAGATCGCTGGGGTAAACGTCATCTCGCATACCCTGTTAAAAAACAGGCTGATGGCTACTACGTTTTGATCAACTTTGAGGGCGAACCTGACGTCATCAAAGAAATCGACCGTGTCATCAAGATCCACGATACTATTCTGAAACACTTGATCGTCAAGATCGACGAATAACCGGAGGCGCAAAGGTATGAATTCAGTCCAATTATTAGGGAATTTGGCTCGTGACCCGGAAATCCGTTTTACGAAGACCGGACGGGCAGTCGCTATGTTTACCGTCGCCTGCACGCGGTCGTATATTCCGGCCGGCAGTTCAGAACCGCGGGAGTTAACTGATTTTATTCCTTGTGTTGCTTGGGGTAATTTGGCGGAAAACTGTGGCAATAACTTGTCCAAAGGCAGCCGTGTATTCGTCCAGGGCCGTATCTCCGTTCGTTCTTATGAAACGCAGGATGGCCAGAAACGCTACCGCACGGAAGTTGTATGCGACTTCGTTGCCCAGACAATGGGATCAGAACACCAGCAGGCTGCTCCGGCACCGCGTGCTAGTGCGCCGCAGCCGAAACCGGCTGCACCGGGAACCGGCTTTGACAGCATGGGTTCCAGCACAGACGAAGAAATCCCATTCTAAAAGGTCAGACACACCCCTTCTAATTCTTGAAGGAGGAAACTATACATGAGAAGAGATCGCTCGAGAAAACCGAGAAGAAAAGTATGCAGCTTCTGCGTAGATCATGCTGAACAGATTGATTACAAAGACGTTGCAAAACTTCGCCGTTTCACAACAGAACGCGGTAAAATCTTGCCGCGCCGCATTTCCGGCGTTTGCGCTAAACATCAGCGTAAACTGACTGTTGCCATCAAACGCGCACGTGCTATCGCACTCTTGCCGTATACGGCTGAATAATAAAAAAGGGCTTGTCGCATGACGACAAGCCCTTTTTAAGTTTTAAGTTGAAAGTTTGATGTGGAGGGGACAAAATTTAAAAGCCATCGCCTCAAACGTCATACATCAAACCTCAAACATTTAAGAAAAAGGGACCTCGCATTATGGTATAAACCTTCGTGTGACGTCCCTTTTTTTGTAGGGGCGCCACGTGGGGCGCCCGCACCGGAATATGTACGATTTCCCTGTCAGGGTGCTAGGCGAATCATACAAAGGCCCAAGGGCCGCCCTTTGGGACGGCCCCTACGAACAGCTGTCAGCTGACTGCTGACCACGAGCCACGAACCACGAACCACGAACCACTAATCACGAGCCACTAACCACTAACTACTAACCACGAACCACTAACTCCCCATCTACATAGCGGGCGATGATGTTGCGGTCGTCGCCGTCGTAGATGAATTGCTGGAGTTTTTCGAAGGGCGTCCGTTCCAGGCCTTCCATGTCGTCCATGTGGATGACCAAGGCGTCAAAGGCATAGCCTGTTTCAAAGCTGCCTGTCCGGCCGTAGAAGCGGCCCGGTCCTTTGGTGGCCAAGTACAGGCCTTCACCGATGGTGAGGGCTTTTTCTGTATCGTGCTGCAGGGCATGGAGCTTCGATATTTCGATGGTCAGGGCAATCTGTTTGTTCATGGCCGGTGTATGGCCGGCGGCGACGTCGCTGGCAATGGTGCAGGTCAAGCCTTGTTCCAGGTTGCGCCGCAAAGGCATGATGCCGCTGGTCAGGTTAGCATTGGACTGAGCGCAATGGGCCAAGTAAACGCCTTTATTGCCAAGTAAACTTTTTTCTTCGTCAGACAGATAGATGGCATGGGCCATAATCGTCTTATCTTGCCGCAAGAGGCCGAAAGCGTCGTAAACGTCAGTATACGACGGCAGGTCCGGATGGAGTTCTTTGACCCAGGCGACTTCATTCCGATTTTCCGACAGATGGGACTGGACGGGCAAGTCGTACTTTTCACAGAGACGCCCAAGGCCGGTCATCAGTTTTTCCGTTGTCGACGGGACGAAGCGCGGCGTGGCGATGAAGCGGACGCGGTGCAGTTCCTCCTGGCAGCGGACGGTCAATTCTTCCGTGTCGGCCAGGGACTGGTCTGTATCTTCTAAAAGATAATCCGGTGCATTGCGGTCCATGTTTACTTTGCCGATATAGGCCTTGAAGCCCATGGTTTCTGCCAGTTCCATGAGCTGCCATGTCGCCTCTTTATGGATGGTCGCAAAGGCAGAGAAACACAAGGTCCCTTCGGCTTTGAGCCGTTCCAGGAACGCTGTGTAAACGCGGCGGGCAAAGACAGGGTCGGCAAATTTCCCTTCAGCCGGGAAGGTGTAGTGCTCCAGCCAGGGCAGGAGTTCTTCATCGAAGCCGAGGCCGCGGTTGATATACTGCGGGGCATGGATGTGCAAGTCGACAAAGGCCGGGATGATGATGTCCTGGCCGTAGTCAATGACTTTTTCCGCCCCCGCCGATTCGGGCAGGGACGTCGTGAAGCCCGTTACGATGCCGTTTTCGATATGGGCATATTGATTTTCGCGGATCGTCAATTCCGTCCGCGACGGCGTATAGAGAAAATTTCCTTTAAGGAACATATAAACGTCACCTTCTTTTTATGTTTACGCAGGTACGTAAACGGATAGGAATGAGGGCAGTACTTTGATTTCCAAGGGGAAGTCCGGTCCTTCGTCACCATCCATATTGGTGGAAAGATGGCTGTTATCCAACAGCTCGATGCGGACCTGGTCCATGGTCTTTAAGGTCATCAATTCAGACGTCAGGGGCTGGCCGGCTAAAAATTCCGGGATGACCTTGATGAGATCCAGGTAGTTGAAATCCTTGAAGATGCCCAGCCATATCTTTCCATCGTCGACGCGGGCCTGCGGGGCCAGATTGCGGAAACTGCCGACGGAACTGGTCAGCATGGCGACGATGAGGGGGGAGCGGTGGACCGTCGATCCTTGGGCCGTCGTAATCTTGAATAACGATGTCTGGTGGGCCTGCATGGCCTTGATGCCGGTCAGGAAATAAGCCAGCGGACCGAGACGTGTCTTCTGTTCAATCGATACGTGGCCGACGGCATCGGGCATGATACCGGCAGCAATGGTGTTTACGAAGTAGCGGTCATTGGCCTTGGCAATGTCGACTTTGACGGTCTTGCAATGCTGTAGCATGGCGATGGCTGCTTCTGGATGAAGGGGGATGTTCAAGGCCCGGGCCAGGTCGTTGATCGTACCCAAGGGGATGAAGCCGAAATGGATCGTGCTGTGGTCCTGGGCCTGAGCCAGGCCGTTGATTGTTTCATTCAGCGTCCCGTCACCGCCCATGGAAAATACCGAGTCAAAACCAGTCAGGGCGGCTTCTTTGGCCCATTCCGTCGCATCGCCGGCTTTCTGCGTTTCCCGCAATTCGACTTCATCGAACATCGTTTCCAGCTGTCGCCTTAAATTATCCTTGTGATATTTCGCCCGTTCACGCCCTGCTGTAGGGTTGACGATTAACATACACCGTTTCAACTTGCTCTACTCCTTACTTGTAAATTAGTCCTTGAAATGACTGATTATTACTATTATAGCGGTAAAAAAGTCGTTCGTGAAGGTGTAAACAAGGATTTCTCTGATTTTCGTCGAACTCTTTCTATAAAGGTTTCCTTGGCATTTTTAGAAAAGGGGAGGATGAAATGAATTTTGATGCATCTGTGTATCCTTATGAATCTCATCGGGAAGTCGTCTATGGCCGCAGGGGCATGGTCTGTACATCTCAGACCTTAGCTTCCCAGGCCGGACTGGATATGCTGAAAAAGGGCGGCAATGCTATCGACGCCGCCGTGGCCACGGCCATTTGTCTGACTGTCCTGGAACCGACCAGCAATGGCCTGGGCAGCGATGCCTTTGCCCTGATATGGACGCAGGGCAAGCTGCATGGCATCAACGGCAGCGGCTGGTCGCCAGCCGGACTGACGCGGGACGAATTGTTGAAACGAGGATATGACCAGGTTCCGCTCCGGGGCTGGGAACCGGTCATGGTCCCTGGCGCACCGGCGACGTGGGCCGAAGTCCATCGCCGTTTTGGCCGCCTGCCCTTTGAAGACCTCTTTGAACCGGCCATTGCCTATGCCCGCGACGGCTATGCCGTCATGCCGAACCTGGCGGCCATGCTGGTTGATAGCGCGAAGGCTTTTGTGCCCTATGAGGGGAAGAAGCTTTTCCAGGAATTGTTCGATACCTTTTTCCCGCACGGCAGGGCGCCCAAAGCCGGCGATATCCTCAAGCTGCCCGACTTAGCGAAGTCCCTGGAACTTTTGCGGGACAGTCACTGCCAGGCCCTGTATGACGGAGAATTGGCTGATGCCATTGATGCCTGGTCGAGGGAAACGGGCGGCTTGATCCGCAAAGATGATCTAGCCGTCTACCGGCCGCAGTGGGTCGACCCGATTCATACGAGTTACCGCGGCTATGATGTCTGGGAAATGCCGCCCAACGGCCATGGCCTGGTCGTCCTCATGGCCCTGGATATTGCCAGCGGGTTTACCTTTAGTAAACGCGATGAGGCTGAAGCGCTCCACCGGCAGATTGAAGCCATGAAGCTGGCTTTTTGCGATGGCAAGCAGTATATCGCCGACCCGTGCTTCATGAAGACGTCTGTCGATGAGTGGCTGTCCCCTGAATATGCCGACCGGCGGCGGGCCCTCATTGCCGATGAGGCCTTGTTGCCGGAGCCCATCGATGTAAACTGTGGCGGTACCGTTTACTTGTGCAGCGCCGATGGCAAAGGCAATATGGTTTCTTTCATCCAGAGCAACTACAATGGTTTCGGGTCGGGTATCGTCGTGCCGGGGTATGGCATTTCCCTCAGCGACCGGGGACACAACTTCTCCATGGATCTGGCCAGTGCTAACTGCGTCGGGCCGCGAAAGAAATCGTACCATACCATCATTCCCGGCTTCCTGACGAAAAACGGCAGCCCTGTAGGGCCCTTTGGCGTCATGGGGGCTTTCATGCAGCCCCAGGGGCAGTTTCAGGTCCTCTTGAATACGATCGACTATCACCTCAATCCCCAGGCCGCCCTGGATGCGCCGCGCTGGCAGTGGGTCGGCGGCAAGACGATTGAAATGGAACGGGCCTTCCCAACCGCTGTCGTTGAAGAATTGCGCCGCCGCGGTCACGACGTCGTCGTCAAGGATGACATCCAGACCTACGGCCGGGGGCAGATCATCTGGCGTGATGAACAGGGGACGCTCATCGGCGGGACCGAACCCCGGGCCGATGGCGGCGTCGCCGCCTGGTAAACTTCGTTTACTTTTCTTCTCCCGTAAAATGTGATAGGATGGAGAAAACTAAAGGAGGATTATCCCGATGAAACCGAAACTTTCTATTTTAGACCCCAATCCGACGCCGCTTCAGTACCTGTCCGGCTTGTCGCAGGAATTATTCCGTGAAATCTACATCAAGCGCGATGACCTGACGCCTTTCGGCGGCGGTGGCAATAAAATGCGTAAATTAGAGTATTTGATGATCGAAGCCCTCAATTCTCAGGCGACGACCATTGTCACCGTCGGCGGACCGCAGACCAATCATGGCCGCCTGACCGCTGCCGTTGCCGCTAAATTCGGCTTGAAATGCATCATCGTCGCCGTTGGCGATACGGACGGCGAATTGAGCGGCAATCTGCTCCTCGACGGCATCTTCGGCGCCCGCGTCGTCCTCAAGCATGATGATGGCCGCGACCAGGACGTCCAGCTCGAAGAAACGGTCAAGAAAGTCATGGCTGCCGAATTGAAGAAGGGGGAACAAGTTTACTTCATTCCCATGGGCGGCAGCGATACGACGGGCATGCTGGGCTATATGGACTGTGCCCGCGAACTCGATGCCCAGGCCAAGGAACAGCAGATTGACGGAGCGACGGTCTATGTCGCCGTCGGCAGCATGGGCACGTATCTCGGCTTATACTGCGGCCTGAAAGCCATTCAGTCGAACTTGAAGCTGGTAGGGATTGCCGTCATGCCCTTCGATATGGAAAAACTGAAGGCGTACTTCCAGCAGGCTAAAGAAGAATACGGCTTTGATTTTGACGGCGACTTCCACGTCGAAACGGGCTATATCGGCAAGGGCTACAATGAACCGGAACCGCGGGTCCGCGAAGCCATTTACACCATGGCCCGCCACGAAGGCATCCTCCTCGACCCGTGCTACACGGGCAAGATGTTTGCCGGCGTCCTGTCGATGATCAAAGAAAAGAAAATCAAACTGGGCCGCCAGGTCATCCTCCTGCACACTGGCGGTATGCCCGGCCTGTACACCAAAGCTCACCGCATCAAATTTGAAAACGAACTCAAAGACCAGATCGAGATTGTGAAGTAAGGGGTTAGCAGTCAGCAGTTAGTGAAATAAAAAAACGTGTCCCAAGGGACACGTTTTTTTCGTAGGGGACGCCCAAAGGGCGTCCCGCCTGATTCCTTAGTTAAAAGAACACTTGTGTCAATATGACATACGACAAGGCGCCCATGACGGCCGTGCAGGGAATGGTCATGACCCAGGCCGTGACCATTTGCCGGGCGACGCTCCAATGGACAGCTTTGACGCGCTGCGCCGAGCCGACACCCATGATGGAGCCGGAAACGACATGTGTCGTCGAGACGGGCAGGTGCAGCAGCGTAGCCGAGAAGATGACGACAGCCGAGTTGAGGTCGGCTGCGAAGCCATGGACGGGGTGCATCTTGAATATTTTGCCTCCGACGGTACGGATGATTTTCCAGCCGCCGACGCTGGTCCCCAAGGCCATGGACAGGGCACAGAGGAATTTGACCAGGTCCGGTACTTCCAGGCTGTTAATGAAACCGCCCGATACCAATGCCAGGGTGATGATACCCATGGATTTCTGGGCGTCATTGGAGCCGTGGGAAAAGGCCATGAGGGCTGCCGATACGACTTGCAGCCTGTTGGCAGCCAGGTTGACTTTGGCCGGCTTGAAGGAATGACAGACGGCAAAGATGATCTTCATGATAATGAAGCCCGTAATGATGGCCGAGACGGGTGAGATGATGAGGGATAAAACGATTTTCAAGATCCCCCAGCCGTTGAGGGCGGCCACCCCGGCAGATACGATGATGGCACCAATCATGCCGCCAATCAGAGCATGCGATGAACTGGAAGGCATGCCGACCCACCAGGTCAGGAGGTTCCAGATGATAGCCCCGACGAGGCCGGCGATGATGATCATTTCATTGACTAAGGTCGGCGAGATGACGATGTCGCCGCCAATCGTTTTGGCGACGCCTGTCGAAATCATGGCGCCGAGGAAATTGAGGATAGCCGTGCCGACGATGGCGACACCAGGGCGGATGGCCCGCGTCGATACGCAGGTGGCGATGGCATTGGCCGTGTCGTGGAAGCCATTGATGAAGTCGAAGACCAGGGCCAGGATGACGACCATGACGATGAGTGACGTATCAAGCATATTTCATGGTCACCTCTTTGATGGTATTTCCCAGGGTTTCGACGTGATCCGCCGCTTCTTCCAAGGTCCCCAGGATGTCTTTCCAGCGGATGACATTGAGCAGGTCCGCCTCATCTCCGCTGAACAGCCGGGAAATTTCCTGACGGTAAATATGGTCTACTTCTGATTCCATCCGGTTCAGTCGTTCGGCATGGCGCATGAGCCGGGCTTCGTTATGGTCGATGTCCTTTAAAAGGGAGAAAATGTTCTTCAGTTCTTCTCCCATGGCGACGATTTGTGCCGTCATGGCTACGGCTGCCTTCGGGGCTTCCGTGACGTGATACATGCTGGTGCGCATGAGGGCACCCTGCAGGGAGTCGATGCAGTCTTCGAGCTGGCACGTCAGTTTATAGAAATCTTCCCGGTCGATGGGCGTGATGAAGACCCGGGACAATTTGAAGATGACCTCCTGGTTGGTCTTGGCTGATGTATGTTCCAGCTTGACGATTTCTTTGAGATGCAGTGAAATGGTCGAAACGTCCTCCATGACTTCGTGGGCGATGATGGCGCCGCGATGGAAATTTTCGGCATTGGTCATGAGATAATCGAAGAACTCTTCATGTTTATTGCTGATATTGAACATTTTACTTCCTCCTCTGTGAATTACTATCAGTATATGGGGTGCATATCAGCGTTTTGCAAAGACTCTGTAAAAAACAAGTAAAATTTGACTACATATTTTATTTTTTTAGAGGCAATGGTATAATGGACTATGTATTGTTATTTTTTATAGTATGCATTGCAAAAATGGGAATGGCTTGCAATGAGCGGGCTGCTTTTCCCCATGAGGAGAGTTTATGGAAATGAATGAACAAGGAATTACCAATACCAACCATGTCGACGAAATGCTCCCGGCCGGGAAGCTCTTTGCCTATGGCTTGCAGCATGTCCTGGCCATGTATGCCGGTGCCGTAGCCGTACCGATCATCATCGCCCAGGCCTTGCATTTATCGCCGGCCGAATTGGTCCATCTGATCAATGCCGACCTCTTTTCCTGCGGTATTGCCACCCTGATACAGACGTTGGGCTTTTGGAAAGTCGGCGCTCGGATCCCTATGATCCAGGGCGTTACCTTTGCCGCTGTCACGCCGATGATCCTCATCGGTTCGGAACATGGCATTACGGCCATCTATGGGGCTATCCTCATTGCTGGGTTGTTTACCTTCCTCATTGCACCGTTCTTTAGCCGGTTCATCCGGTTTTTCCCGCCCGTCGTCACGGGTTCGGTCATTACCATCATCGGTATCACCTTGCTGCCCGTAGCTGTCAACTGGATGGGCGGCGGCAATCCGAAATCGCCGGACTTTGCTTCGCCCATGAACTTGTTCCTGGCCTTCATTACCTTGGTCATTATCATCGCCATTTACCGCTGCGGTAAGGGCTTCCTCAGCAATATCTCTGTCCTTCTCGGACTCATCGGCGGGACGATCATCGCCATGGCTCTGGGGCAGACCAACTTTGCCGAAGTCGGCAAAGCCGATTGGATCGGACTGGTTACGCCTTTCTCCTTTGGCCTGCCGACCTTTGACATCGGTTCCATCATTTCCATGATCGTCGTCATGGTCGTCGTCATGGTAGAAACGACGGGCGACTGCATCGCCATCGGTTCCATCGTAGGACGGGAAATCGACAGCAACCGCCTGGCCCGCTGCCTTCGTGCCGATGGCTTATCGACCTTTATCGGCGGCATCCTCAACAGCTTCCCTTATACCGCCTTCGCCCAGAATGTCGGCCTGATTGCCGTAACCCGGGTCAAGAGCCGTTTCGTCGTCGCAGCTTCCGGCATCATCCTCATCGCCTTGGGCCTGTTCCCGAAAATGGCAGCTGTCGTCGCCTCCATCCCTAATTCTGTCTTGGGCGGTGCCGGCGTAGCCATGTTCGGCATGGTCATTGCCAGTGGTATCCGGGCCTTGAGTAAAGTCAAGTTCGATGGTACGTATAATCTGATGATCGTAGCAGTCAGTGTCGGTGTCAGTATGATTACCCTGACGGCTCCGAATTTCTTCCATAGTTTCCCGGCCTGGGCAAACATCATTTTCCACAGTGGTATTACTTTGGGCAGCATTACCGCGGTTATCCTGAATCTCATTCTGAATGGGAAAGGCGAAGCACAAGATGTAAACGCAGATTAAACTCGCGTAAATAAATAAAAATGCCGTACTGGTATTCAGAAAGAGAGGGATTTTTTTGCTTAAAAGAATGATGGCCTTGGCCTGTGCCCTGGCTTTGACGACAGGCGCTGCCTGGGCCGATTCACCGGAATTGAAGACGGCACCGGCGCCCTTTTCGGTCAAAGTAGAAATCAAGCCGACAGCAGCGCCGCCAGAGGAAACGAAACCCGTTCAACCGGCAGCCGCAGCGAAAAAGGAAACGCCGGCTCAACCGGTGGAGGCGCAGGAAAATGCATCAGAAAAGAAAATTGGCATCAACCTGGCCAGCCGTATCTTGACGCTCTATGAAGGCGATACGAAGGTCAAGATGTATCACGTCGGTGTCGGTAAGACGTCGACGCCGACGCCGACCGGTTACTATGCCGTCCAGTACAAGGAAGTCAATCCGACCTGGGTCGATCCGGATGATACGAGCGTCCAGATCGGGCCCGGCCCGAGTAACCCCATCGGTTACCGCTGGATCGGCTTTTCTGGCAACTACGGGATCCATGGGACGAATCACCCTGAATCGATTGGCGGCTACGTATCCAATGGCTGTGTACGCATGAACGAAGCCGATGTAGAAGAACTATATCAGTATGTGTCCGTCGGGACGCCGGTCACGGTCTACTATGACCGGTTAGTCATCGATGTCGATCCGGACCATACTGTGTCGTATTATGTCTATCCCGATGGCTACGGCTGGCAGTCTTTGAGTGTAGCTCAGGTCAAGAAGGCTTTGGCCGGGTACGGAGTAGAAGATTTTGCGGAATTCCAAAATATTTCCGATAAAATAAACGCTTCCGACGGCAATGTAACCTACGTTGCCAAAGCCTACGACTTGGTCGTAAACGGAAATAAACTGGCGAAACGGGCGCTGGGCAAAAATGGACAGATTTATCTGCCTTCTGTCGCCGTTGCGACGGCCTTGAAACTGGATTTGCAATGGAACTCCCTGCAGGGCATCCTGACCAGCCCCTATGGCATCGCTCCGGGCTACGTCAAGAGCGACGTCGTTTACATGAACGCTGTCGATGCCTATTCCCTGTTCCATCTCAGAGGCGAACTGACGCCGGACTACGTCTATAACATGTATTCCGTAAAAGGCAATAATACACCGACCGTCGTCATCTCGCCGGGAAGCGGGAATGATTGACGTTTGATGTTTGATGCGATGGTTTTTTAGCCCGTCAGGTATATGCAAGATGCTCGTGCACCGATTGGCGTGAACGGGCGCCCCACGTGGGCGCCCCTACGACAAACGATGAACGACCTACAATCAACGTAAAAAGAGGCTGTCTTAATGCGACAGCCTCTTTTTACGTTGACAAAAAATGACATATGTCATATACTATAACCAAGTTAATGACATATGTCGGAAAAAAGACGGGCTATGGAGACCCGTCAGGTTATTGCAGATTGGAGGAGAAATTGTTATGATGAGAATAGCAGTTACGTATGAAAATGGGAATGTGTTCCAGCACTTCGGTCATTCGTCGCAGTTCAAGATTTATGATGTCGAAGACGGGAATATCGTCAAGGCTGAAGTCGTCGATACGAACGGCCAGGGCCACGGCGCGTTAGTCGGATTCCTGCAGGCCCAGGAAGTCAATGCTGTCATTGCCGGCGGTATCGGCGGCGGAGCCAAACAGGGCCTGGCAGAAGCCTCTATCGACCTCTATGGCGGTGTCACGGGCAGTGCTGATGATGCCGTCAAAGAATTGCTCAACGGAACGCTGAAATTCAATCCTGACGTAGCTTGCAGCCACCACGACCACCAGCATGACCATGGTGAACACCACTGTGGTACACATGGCTGCGGGGGTCATCAGTAACCTTTGTCTATTCCCCGAAAGGAGACGATTCTCTTGAAGAATATTACTGCTTTTTATCTCAATGGCTGCCCCTATTGCAAGGGCGCTAAAGAAGCCTTGGCTGAACTGATCGAAGAAAATCCGGCATACCGCCAGGTAGCCGTCGACTGGTACGAAGAATCGGAACATCCCGAAGTCGTACAAGGCCATTCTTACTACTATGTCCCGTCCATGTTCATCGGTACGGAAAAGCTCTATGAAGCCCAGCCGGGCCAGTCTTATGACGCCATCAAGGCTCATGTCAAAGCAGCTCTGGATGCGGCTTTGAAGGCTTAATCATTTCCTAAGACGGCATGAACGGCATCTCGGCAACGGCGGACGGCTTCATCCATAGTAGGCTCGTCGATGGTGAGGGGCGGATTGAAGTAAATGACGTCGCCAATGGGGCGTAGGACCAGACCCAGGTCCATGGCTTTTCGGAAAATGTGCCAGCCAATCCGTTTTTCCGGATCAAAGGCGCGTTTACTCTTTTTATCTTCTACTAATTCAATCGCATTGATCAGGCCGATGTGGCGGATTTCGCCGACATGGCTATGGCTGCCGAGAGCAGCGTCTAACTTTTCATGAAGGTAGATGCTCTTTTCGGCAGCTTTTTTTAAGATGTCATCGCGCTTCATGATGTGCAAGACGGCCAGAGCGGCCCGGCAGGCCAGGGGATTGCCGGCATAGGTATGGCTGTGGACGAAGGCTTTATGCGTCTTGAAATCGTCGTAGAAGGCCTGGTAGATGGCCTCGGTCGTAATCGTCAGGGACATGGGCAGGTAGCCGCCGGTCAGGCCTTTCGATGTACAGAGGATGTCCGGGCTGACGCCGGCGTGTTCGATGGCGAACATCTTGCCTGTCCGGCCGAAACCGGCGGCAACTTCGTCGTCGATGAGGAGGACGCCGTAGTCATCGCAGAGCCGGCGCAGGCGGCGCAGGTATTCCGGCGGGTAGATACGCATGCCCGCTGCGCCTTGCAGGATCGGTTCGACGATGAGGGCGGCCGTTTCTTTGCCGTAAGCGGCGAAGGCCTTCTCGGCGCCGACGAAACATTCACAGTCGCACGTTTCCCACGTCCTTCCATAGGGACAGCGGTAGCAGTCGAGGCCATCGAAATGGATATTGTTCATCATCATGGGCTTGTAGATGCGGGCGTAGAGGTCCATGCTGCCGACGGACAGGGCGCCGATGGTCTCGCCGTGATACGACTCGGACAGGCACATGAAGCGCTGCCGTTCGGGATGACCGGACTGGTATTGGTATTGGAAAGCCATCTTCAGAGCACATTCGACGGATGAAGAGCCATTGTCGGTGAAGTTGAAATGTTTCAATCCTTCCGGCAGCAGGGGCAGGAGTTCCTGACAGAGCTCGATGGCCGGGCGGTGGGAAAAGTTGGCGAAAATGACGTGTTCCAATTTGTCGAGCTGGTCTTTGATGGCGGCGTTGATTTCATCGTTGCAGTGGCCGAGGAGATTGCACCACCAGGAACTGATGATATCGATGTATTCTTTCCCATCTATGTCATAGAGATAACAGCCTTTGCCGTGGTCGATGACGACTGGCGGGAAGACTTCGGCATCCTTCATTTGTTGCGCAGGATGCCAGATGTATTTTAAATCGGCTTCAAGTAAACTCATGTAAATCCCCTTTCCTTATTGATACAATGAAATGAGCGAGGCTGCATCGGCATGGAGCAACGTGTCATCCTCGGCGACGACGGCTAAGACCGGCTTTTGGCTCAGCTTTTCGATCATGCGGATATTATCTTTTTCCATGGGACTGCCCGTATAATGGTTGACGATGAAACCTTGGACGGGCAGTCCTTTTTCTTTCATATAAAAGGCGGTCAATACGGCGCCGTTGATCGTCCCCAAACCGGCCGGACAGACGATGAGCGAGGGCAGATGGAGCCAGGAGATGACATCTTCTAATTGGAAGAAGGCCTGGTCGTCATCGCGGAGGGGACAGATGATGCCGCCGCTGCCTTCGACTGTGACATACGGGTAGGCCGCTGTGACGCGCTGCCAATCCCGGAGGATGACGTTTTTTTCGATAGGTTTATGTTCCCAGCGGGCTGCCAGATGAGGCGAGACGGCGTGGTCGTAGAGATAAGACAAGAGCAGGTCCGGCGCTTCACCGATTCCCGCCGTAGCGTTTACATAGCCGGCATCGCTGGCCGCGACCGTCGGGGCGCCGCTGATAGCTGCCTTGTAATAGCCAATGTCGTAGCCATGCTGGCGCAAGGTCTTGATGAGCAGGGCTGTGACATAGGTCTTGCCGATGTCTGTCCCCGTTCCGGTGATGAATAATCCTTTACTCATAGTAAATGAACTCCTTTCTAAGCGGCTATGGTCCGTTGGACACGACGGGCCAGGAAAGCGGCGACGATACACAAGAAGATGTCGCCAGGGATGGGCAGGACGAAGCAGTAGACGAAGAGCGTCCACAAACTGATCGGCGTGCCCAGGTACACGTTGTTGATCAAGGCCAAATAGACCATGCCGCAGGCGTAAACGATGACGAGGCCGGCGAAATCAGCGGCCAGCAGCCGGCGAAGGGACGGGACCGGAACTTGGTGGGCAATATATCCCGTCAGGCCGGCGCCGCCGATGAAGCCGAGGAGATACCCGAAAGTCGGCTGGAAGATGTATGACGGGCCGCCGCCAGAGGTGAAGACCGGCAGGCCGATTAGGCCCAAGAAGACGTAGACCGCGACGGATGCGGCGCCGCGGCGGCTTCCCAGCAGCAGACCGGCTAGCGTCGTGAACAATAACTGCAGCGTGAAGGGACAGAAGGGAACGGGGATGCGGATGAAAGCCCCGATGGCGATGAGCGCTGTGAACAGGGCGAATAAGACGAGGTCCCGTGTATCCCAGCGATGAGATGAGAGGGCAGAAGAAACCATGAAATCACTCCTTTAAGAAAATGTAAACCTATATCTACCCGTGAATTAGTTTACGATAATCTGGATTATACCCGACAATTTGCTTATTGTCAATTTTGATAAAAATAAATAAGTTGACAATAAGCAAACAAAAAAATCTCCCATTGACAAAGGAGATGGAAGTGATTAATCTATAAGTACAAAATATTTAGAAATTTATTTTGTACATAAAAGAAATGGAGGAATTGTTATGTCAAATGTTAATATTAACTGGTCGGCATTAGGCTTTGAATATCAGCCGATTGCAAAGCGTTATGTTGCCAATTATAAAGACGGCAAATGGGGCAAAGGAGAATTGACGGATGATCCGAATGTCGTTCTCAATGAATGTGCCGGCATTTTGCAGTACTGCCAGCAAGTATTTGAAGGCCTGAAAGCGTACAAGACCAAAGACGGCCGTACCGTTACCTTCCGTCCGGACCAGAATGCAAAACGCTTGATGGACTCGGCAAAACGGCTTGAAATGCCGCCGGTTCCTGAAGATATGTTCATGGAAGCTGTCGACGAAGTCGTCCGTGCCAACAAGGATTATATTCCTCCCTTTGAAAGCGGCGGTGCTCTCTATCTGCGCCCGTATATCTTTGGGACCAACCCGGTCATCGGCGTTAAACCGGCTGACGAATATCAGTTCCGCCTCTTCGGCACACCGGTTGGCTCTTACTTCAAAAACGGTGTAAAACCGATTACGATTTGCATTTCTGACTTCGACCGTGCAGCTCCGCGTGGTACAGGCCATATCAAAGCCGGCTTGAACTACGCCATGAGCATGTATCCTTACATTTTAGCTCATCAGAACGGTTTCGATGAAAACATGTTCCTCGACCCGGCTACGCGCACGTACGTAGAAGAAACGGGCGGCGCTAACTTCCTCTTTGTCAAGAAAGACGGTACCTTGGTTACGCCGAAATCGGACTCCATCCTGCCTTCCATTACCCGCCGTTCCCTCATCACCATTGCAACGGATATGTTGGGCATGAAAGTCGAACATCGTCCGGTTAAATTCTCGGAAGTCAGCGAATTTGCTGAAGCCGGTCTTTGCGGCACAGCTGCCGTCATCTGCCCGGTAGGCAAAGTCGTCGACCACGGCAAAGAAGTCTGCCTCCCCAGCGGCATGGATGAAATGGGTCCTGTCCTGACGAAACTCTACAAGACCTTGCGTGGCATCCAAATGGGCGAAATCGAAGGCCCCGAAGGCTGGATTCACGAAGTAAAATAATTTATATTTCGTAGGGGCTCACACGTGGCGCCCCTACAGAAAAAAGGCTTGTCGCACATGCGACAAGCCTTTTTTTATAACACTCCCAAGCCTTCCAGCAATATCTTCAGGCCAATCAGGATGAGGACGATGCCGCCGATACATTCGGCCTTATTTTTATAGCGCGTCCCGAAGAGACTGCCGACTTTGATGCCAGCTGCCGAGAATAAGAAGGTCGTTATCCCAATGAGCGTGACCGAGGGGAGCAGGTCGATGTCCATAAAGGCAAAGGTAACGCCGACGGCCAGGGCATCGATACTGGTGGCAATAGCCAGCATGAGCATGGTATAAGGCCGCATAGAGGCATCGCAGTGTTCTTGGTCTTCAAAGGATTCTTTGATCATGTTGAGGCCGATGGCGCCGAGCAGGATGAACGTGACCCAGTGGTCATAGGCGTCGATCATATCGGCAAAGAAACTGCCCAGACCGTAACCGATAGCCGGCATCAGGGCCTGGAAGATGCCGAACCACAGGCCGGCCAGGACCATATGGCGCCAGCTGATTTTACCGAGTGACAAGCCTTTGCAGATGGAAACGGCAAAAGCATCCATGGACAGGCCGACGGCCAATAATAGTAAATCGAGTGTATTCATCTTATTCTCCCCTCGCGATGTAAACAAATATACAATTTACTCATTATAAGAGATGTGGAAATTGATGTCAACAAAAAGATTGCCAAATCAAGGGATTGTGCTACAATACATTTTGTGACAAGAAAGGACGTGAAAATACATGAAGTATAAAAAGAGCCATCTCGTTGCGGCTCTCCTCAGTGCGTTTACTTTATTTTCCAGCCAGGCCCTGGCCATGTCAGTGGATAATCTGATGCAGATCGTCGCCAAGGACAGCGCCACGGGCAAGACGATTTCCTGGCAGTCGGACAGCAACCGTAATGACTACAGCGTAGAATACCGCCATAAGGACCAGGGAGATGTCCAGCTGGCTTATGTAACCGAAGGGAAGCGGCCGCCCATTTACGACGCCGATAATCCCGCGCCCTATACGTACGGTGCGTATATGCAGAAATTGACGCCGGCGACGGAATATGAATACCGTATCGTCAATGCCGACGGCGCAACGGATTGGATCACGTTTTCGACGACCAAAGAAGATTTAAATCAATATAAAGTCCTTATTTTCGGTGATTCCCAGTCTACCGATTACAGCGTTTGGGGGCAGACGGCACAGATTGCCTGGCAGCAGAACGATGATGCGGCTTTCTTCATCAATATGGGGGACATTACCGACAACGGCCAGGCCTATTTCCAATGGCGTGACTGGTTTGAAAACGCCGATGTCCTGACCAGCCATATCCCCTTTGCGCCGGTCTTGGGGAATCACGAAGCCTACAGCATGGATTGGCAGTTTGCCGAACCGTATACCTATAAAGGCCTCTTTGCCGTACCGTATGGCGGCCCGAAGGACCAGAACCGCCTGGCCTATTCCTTCGATTATGGCGACGTCCACTACGTATCTCTCAACACGGATTACGAAGAATTGAACGGCTGGCGGCCGACGATGATGGAAGATGAAGCGGCCTGGCTCGATAAGGACTTGGCAGCTGCCCAGAAAGCGGGTAAACGAGTGGTCGTCCTCATGCATCGTCCGCCCTGGGATAGTCCTTACGATGGGCAACTCGATGTAAACGGGAAATACTTCATGCCCCTCTTCGATAAATATAACGTCCCCTTAGTGTTCACAGCGCATGAACATTGCTATGAACGGACGGTTCCCATCAAAAACGACCAGGCTGCAACGGAAGGAACTGTCTATATTGCCACCGGCCGCTCCGGGACGGAATCGTGGGATGGCTCCGTAAAGAAGCCGACAGATGTCGTCTATTACAATCCGACGGATATGCCGATGTACCTGACGCTCCAGGTCGAACCGGATGAATTTCGTGTCAGTGCCCTGAAGAATGATGGCACGCTGATCGACACCGTATCGGTTCCGGCCAAGGCACCTGTCGTCAAAACTACGGAAGCGGTGAAAGATACAGGAGCCGTACAATCTGGCCAGAAGCAGAAAAAAGATAAAAAAGCGGTCAAGAAATCGAAGAAACAGAAGGTAAACAAAAATAAATAGATGAGCCTTCTTCGTTTACGATGGAGTTGTTTTCTCGAGCAAATCCGTGTATAATAGACAATTAAAAGAAGTAAACTCAAGAGGAGCGAATTAAAATGAAAAAAATAGCAAGAAATATGATACTTTGTGCGCTCATGACCATGAGCCTGTCCGCTGTCTGCTTAGCTGAAGATACGACGGCAACGACGACGGCTGCTGAACCGCAGGCTACGGCTACGGTTACGGCAACGACCCAGGCGGCACCGGACCAGAATGTCGTCGACTGGCTCGATCCGGCTGCCGGCGAATGGTACAGCACCAAGGGCAACCTGGTCATGACCATCGAAGGCAACACCATCAACGGCTGTGCCGTTACGGACCCCAAGGATTGCACCTATGACTATCCGCGGACCGGGACCTTTACCATTCATGAACAGACTGGTGACCGGACCATCAAGATGGATCTCATGGGCCATAAATCCCATCAGTACCTCATCGTCGACAATAAAATGCCTCTGCGCCGTTCCCTCAATGCCGACCGCTATGAATCTATCGGCGGCGTATACCTGGGCATGACCGAAGCCGACTTAACTGCCGCTTATGGCCAGCCGAGCAGCACTGCAGAAGACCAGGGGACGGACCGCTGGATCTATGACAGCCATCATATGGATGCCTACCTCCAGGGCGGTATCGTCATCGGCATCCGCATTTACGATGGCAGCGATTTGAAATTCGATAAATCCGGCCTGACTGCCGGCGATACGACTGGCGCCTATGCCAAAGCTTATGAATTAGAAACGACACCGGAAGCGCCGACAGAAGCCAACGCCATTTCCAAGGCCTATAAACTGCCGCAAGGGGAATACCTGCGCTTCGGCCAGAATTTCGTCCAGCTTTCCATCTAAGCCGGTATCCGGAACTGCACATAGGAATGGGGCCTCGCATGCGAGCTGTTTTCATGCGACAGCCCCCTTTTCGTTGCATTATCCTTTGAAATAATGTAAACTAAAGGAAATATATTTATACGAGTTGCTGTTATGCTGGATGGCATGGTTAAGCCTTTTTTTGGTTAGAGAAATGGGCCAGGTAAATGCTGAAACAGATAGAGTAAATATAAGGAGAGAAAACACGTGATCACGACAAGAGACTTAATGGATCGTTATAATATCAAAACCCGCCAGGGCATTATCCAGTTCGTCAAGAAGCATTTGGATGAAATCAACCATGATGGCGAAGAACACGCTACCATGCAGAAGGGCGAATGGGCCTTCGACACCGAAGCCGTTCGCATCCTCGACCAGCTGCGCGGCCTCCACGATCAGGCGACGATTACCGAACTGGAAAGCGAAAAAGTATCCAATGCCCAGCAAGAATCGCACAACCTGCGTATTTTACTGCTCAAAGCCCAGCAGGACCTCAACACGGCCCAGCAGCAGGTCATCACGCTGCAGCAGAACCTCATTGCCAAACAGAACGAATTGTCCGAAGTCAAAGTCAAAGCCCTGGAAGCCCAGCAGAACAAAGACCAGGCCGACGCCCTGCAGAGCGAAGTCGACCGCTTGAAAAAAGAAGGCAGCCTCATCGAAGACGAACACAAACAACTCCAGGAAACACTGGCCACCGTCCAGGCCGAACGGGACAAACTGCGCCAGCAGCTGGCTGAAAAAGCCAACCATCATTGGTGGGAATTTTGGAAATAATCACATACTGAGAACAGGGACTATGGCATGGAATTTCTGAGAACATGCCATAGTCTTTTTTTAAGGCTCCCATGGTAGGGGAGCTGGCTGCCGGAGGCAGTCTGAGAGGTCCTTAAAAAGGAGTGATGCAGATGAACAGTAGCATTTTGATTCGGCAAGCCTGCGGAGATGATACAGGGGCTTTGGCTCGGATTTACGCCTATTACGTAAATCAAACGGCCATTACCTTCGAGTACACCGCGCCGGATGCTGTAGAAATGGAACGGCGGCGCCAAGAAATTTCGCAGCACTATCCCTATTTAGTGGCCGAATTAGATGGCCAGGTCGTCGGCTATGCCTATGCCCATGCCTTTTACGGTCGTGAAGCCTATGCCTGGTCGGTCGAATCGAGCATTTACGTTGATGTAAATGTCCGTAAACACGGCATTGGCCGTACACTCTATGAAGCATTGGAAGAAGCGTTGAAATCTATGGGAATCCTAAACATCAATGCCTGCATTGCTATACCCCGCGATGAAGATGATCCTTATGTTACCTATGACAGCCTGAATTTCCATAAGCACCTGGGCTATATCCTGGCAGGTCATCTTCACCACAGCGGCTACAAATTCGACCGCTGGTACGACATTGTCTGGATGGAAAAAATGCTTGGCCCCCATACCATTCATCCGAAATTCCCAGCAAAAAAATGAGGCCCTTACGACGAGTCACTGCTTTTTCCTCGGACTCAGATGCGGCTGCCAAAACGGACAGCTGTAGTTGGGCAGACCGCTGTGATATTCAACCACAGCCAATTCTGGCATACTGCAGGCTTTTACAAGCTATCGTTGTCCATGATTCAAGAACTTGCTAAACAGAATAAATTGATTTAGGCGTAAATACAAAGAAAAAAGGCTTCCGATTTCTCGGAAGCCTTGATTTTATTGGAGCCACTAATAGGATTCGAACCTACGACCCTCTCATTACGAACAGCCGTAAATGTTTACACTACTTATCTGGTATTTATAAGTGGTTTCAGGATACTATATTTTGTATTTATAGAGCATTTATTCCAGATTTTACATGGTGTTTTTACTATTATACCGCCATAAATTGCGCCGCTTTGAAGGATATATTTATGCGTGTTTTTTTAGACTTTATCTGCCGTTAAAATAATCCTGCTAAAATTTTGTCTTTATAAGTCCGTATCATCTGTTGCGTTTTTTTTTGACATTTGAATATATTTTTTATATATTATGAGTAGAAATAAAACGATTAGATGGTATTACTAGAAATGTTTTTATAATGGGAGTGCAGTCCGTCTTGGATAGTGGCAAAATAGGCAACCAGTATATATTATAACTACCGAAATTGTCATAAAATACAAATAGATTAAAAACGGACTAATATTAGATGTTGGAATAATGATTTCTGTAACATCGGAAATGCACGTATTTTTGTATATAATGGAGAAATGTGAGGCGATGTGTCATAAAAATGATAAAAAAATAAAGTCTTGATGTAACGGCATCAGATGGCTTTTTTCGTTTATTTTAATTTTATATAAGAGGGGATAATAATTGCGAAAAAAAATAATATTACTAATACTATTTTTCAGTATACTTTGTTTTTATTCAATAGAAAATTGTTTCGCTGATGAATCAAGATGGGTTTGGGTTTGTTCGGATTCTACTACTAGTACCTATGTTGATAAACAAGGAATTGTATATGATGATAGACAAGATAGCGCAAAGGTTTGGACCAAGATAGTTACGTTGAATGGAACAATTTGGCTAAAACAGTATGAAATTAATTTTGATAATAAAACAATGCGAGAATTGTCAATGGTTGATGGTAAAACAGAGGCGGTTAGTACTTTATCTAGTGCTATTCTATCATTCGAAGTTACACCAGAAACATCGATGGAAAAAGTATCCGATGTCGTTACTGATGCATTAAATAAACCACGTATATGGAATAGTGATGATTCAAATCGATGGAAATGGATAAAATCAACGGATGTGGAAACTGTTTATATTATGCCGTCATCAATAACTTATGATTTAGAAGCCGATTCGTGTAGCGTTTGGGTAGCTTATAAAAATATTAACTCCACTCATTTAATGTGCCGACGGTATACTTGCTTTTTTTATGATAGAATGATTCAGCCAGAATATGATAGTAAAATTCCAGTTATTCCTGATTCGATATCTGAAGCAATTTATAATGCAGTAAAAACTTATGACTACAATAAGGGTACTATATAAGTACAATAAAAGTTGTAGGACTATAAAGTAGCAAGGATTCTAAGCGGGAAATAAAACAATATCTGTAAAGGGGGGGGGCTGCAACAAAATGAGCTTTTTATCCCATTTTGTTGCAGTCCCCTTAGAGAATCGAAATAATTATATGAAATATAGTTCGCGAATTTTCTACAAAAAAATTCACAATATTTTGACACTATCTCTGCTTAAACTATAAATTGTTATATAATTACTATGTAATATAAATATAAAACAAAGATGAATATTACGGAATACTTCGTCACGTAAAACGCTAAAAGATATATGTAGTATCGTTTTATGTATATAAAGGGAGATAAGTTTATGGTTCCGAGTGAAATGAAATTACTAGATATGCTTTCAAATAATGATGTAACTTTTTTTGTTCCCCCGTACCAGAGAAATTATGAATGGACGAAAGAACAATGTGAGACATTCTTTGACGATATAGTTAAGACTTATGCTAAGAATTTAAGCGGGCATAAAACAGAACATTTTTTCGGTTCTATCACATACTTTCAGACAGAAAAACCTTTTGGACAAACTAAGGAACTTGTTCTCATTGATGGACAGCAGAGAATTACTACTACGATGCTCTTCTTGTGTGCTGTGAGAGATATGACAACTGATGAAACATTAAAAGCTTTTATTAATAATAAATACCTTAGAAACGCCAATGCCAAAGATGAGGATAACGAATATAAAATTAAATTAAAACAGGTTGAAACAGATTGGTCTGTGTATGTTCATCTCATCCTTCAAAATCAACTAACTGATAAAGAACGAATGACGACGATTTATAAAAACTATAACTATTTTATTTACCGCTTGACCCAATTTGAGCGACATGAAAAAGCTCCTGCCCATTTAATAGATTTAGGACTCAATAAATTTAGCGTAATTTCCATTGAGCTTCAGCCGGATAGAAATGAATGGGAAAATCCGCAGGAAGTATTTGAATCTATGAATTCTCTGGGTAAACCTTTATCATTAGCGGATCTGGTTAGAAATTACTTACTGCTAGGGCTTGATGGTAAAACCCAAGAGCATCTGTATAAAGAACACTGGCTTCATATAGAACAGACATTACCGGGGCAGGTATCTAATTACATTCGTGACTTCATGCAGTGGCATTCAAGAGCTTCTTATAAAAAGGCAACGGAAGCTAACTATAAAGAATTGTATAGGATATTCAAAGAAATTTTTAGTGACTTAAACGCTGAGACCGTAATGAAAAAATTATCAAGTTGTGCTGACTTATATGCCTATATTCTACCGGGTGGACGAACCAAGCATATGGATATTGATTATGAATTGAAGGATCTACAATTTCTGCGTGTGTCCACAGCTTATTCATTTTTTATGGCACTTCTCTACAAATGGAGAAATGGAGAATTTATAGACGATGATATTATATCTATACTACATGTATTCAAAATATACATAATTAGAAGGCGTATTCTCGGACTAGTACAGGCAGAAAACAAGGCTTTCCCTCTGTATGTAAATTACCTAGAGCAACTAAAAAATGCTCCGGATAAAAGGAAAGCTATGTTTGATATACTGATTCAGCAGGAAAATCGTTTGAGACTTCCTAATGATATTGAACTAGGGAGATATCTTGAAACTGCTAATTTCTATAATTTACAATACTGCCGATTTATTCTTTCATTAATTGAAGAAAAAATAACAAAGAATCGCCCAATGGACGAAAAGATGCAAATAGAACATATTATGCCACAAACGTTGAACAATGACTGGAAAGAAGAATTAGGAAGCGATTATGAGGCTATTCATCAAGAATATGTAAATACTATTGGTAATTTAACCTTAATTCGTCATAATCAGGAACTGGGAAATAAACCCTTTTCCTATAAAAAAGCTATTTATGAAAACAAGACAGGATTGCAGATTACACGAAAAGAAGTCACTAGTCGTAAAAAGTGGAATAAAACTTCTATCACTAATAGGGCGAAATGGATTATCAATTATCTTCTGACAGAAGTGGTTCCAATTCCCGAGAAAATAAGAAGGACCAATAATTTTAATATTAAAGAAAATCGTGGCTTGTCTTTTGTAGAACTTCAGCTTATTGGAGAAACAATTAATTTTAATCCCGACCCGTCAATTACAGCAAAAGTAATATCGGATAAGGAAGTAGAATTTGAAGGAAAACGCTGGAAACTTTCACCTTTAACACGAGAACTTTTTAATAGAATGGGTAAAGTAAGTAAGTCTGGGGCTTATCGAGGCTCTCAGTATTGGTCGTTTGATGGAATGAAGTTGAGTTCTATTATTTAGAATAGAGAGGTTTTGATTGAGTATTAGTGATATATTGATACCTCATAAAATATTTGTATTATGAAAGAAGGAATGAATGATTATGTTTTGTCCAAAATGTGGAATTGAATTACCTGATGATGCGAAATTTTGTATATCCTGTGGAGAAAAAATTACAGGCTACAGCAAAAATACAACTGAGAAAAAGGAAGAATATAGAAATAATGATGATTCTTCACAACAAAAAGATGACCTGAATAAATCAATACATATTAGCAAGACTCCTGCTTTTAATCAAGATACCCCACACAAGAAAATTCGTCGTTTTGTATGTATGGCAATCATTATTAGTCTAGGTCTTGCACTAGGATCATGTATCAATACTCAACGAAAAGAAAAGGAAGCTCATATAGAATCTAACTATGAAAAAGGACTCAATGAGTTGAGATCTGGCAAGTACAGTCAGGCTACAGTAGATTTGGTTTCTTTCTCCTCTATTAATGGTAAGAGTGCTGACAAATATAAAGATGGTGACATAATATATAATATTGCTTCCGCCATGGAAGCATATTATACAGAAAAAGATTATAGAATGGCCTTGCATTATTTGAAAGATGTTCCTGATTCTTATTTCAGTGGAGAATTTGGGGATAAACTTACTGAAATAAAAGAGAACGCGCCCCAAAAAAGTACGCAACAGCAATTAGAAGAAAAGAATCAACGGGAGGCACAGGCTAAAGAATACAGTAGCAAGTTGCATGTAGGTGATCCCGATAATAAAATTGAAGATGTTATGGGAACGCCTGAAAGTGTTAATCGTACTGTTTCAGGATCACATGAACTTAAACAATATGTATATAAGAATGGTTCTGTTTTGATTTATACTCAAGATGGTATTATTACAGGCTTTCAGAATTTTCAAAATTAATTAAGTTTTCGATAGCATGAGATAATTGAACAATGAAATACTCCACTACCTAATGAGTAAAAAGGAAAAGTTCAGATAAAATCAAGGAAATAGTGGTTTGATTCTGTTTTCTGTAAGTCGATCATATGCCTAGTTATTATAAACTGCCACCAGGAATCACCTTGATTTAGTCAGGTAATGCTCATGTACAAAGCTATTATAAGAAATCGTTAGAAAAATTACCGCATAAGAAAATAATTTTGGAACGCAACCCAAGAAGTTAAGACTTTTTTTCTCCGTTAGGACTCTTTTGGCAATAAAAAATGACTTGCCGCACAGACGACAAGTCATGATTCGTAAATTATATTGTGGCGAAATCACTTTTTCTCAATTGGCACGATGTCCTGATATATCCATGCGGCCACGGAGTCGTCCCTGATGTAATCGACATGGAAATGGCCGAAGTACCATTTCTTATAAGTCATCAGTTCTTCCAGGCCGCTCAGGAGCTGGGACGTCTTGCAGCCTTCAATCCATTGGCTCATATTGGGCACCTGGTCGACAAAGCGGGCCGGGGCCGTATGGGTGATGACGTAATCGACGGTGAAATCGTGGGCTGTCAGGTTCTTGGCGGCATTGTCGAAGTTTTCGGCCGACGCCTCTTCCTGGGGCCACCAGGACACACCAGGCCAGCGCTGTGCCTTGTCCGTCGACTTGGCCCCGCCGAAGGTGAAGAAGGTCCGGCCTTCGAGGGTGAAGACTTCGCCGCGCAGCAGGTGATAGAGATTGGGCCGCAGTTCATGGATCCGGCCGCCGGACCAGCTTTTCACCGGATAGCGGCAGAGCTGGTCAAAGTTCTCATGGTTCCCGTCGACGAACAGGACCGTATACGGCAGCTGGGCCAGCCATTTCAGCCACTTATGATCTGTTTCATCTGATTCCCCGACCCAGGGAATCCCGAAATCGCCGCAAACGATGACATAATCCTCGGGATTCATATGAATCCCGCGCTGGGCCAATGCATCCATACCCAGCCTTTCCGGATTGGCGTGAATATCGCCGGTAACATAAATCATAAGAACACCTCCTCAATATAAAATAAAAGAGAGCAAGCCCAAAAACTCGCTCTCTTCTTATTTTGGCACCTTTTGTCTAATAACAGCAAATCAGGATTTCAACCCACTCATATACATGGATTGCAGGCCAGTAGGTTCTTGAATAAGGGTATAGTCCTTATATTTCAACCCACTCATATACACGGATTGCAGGGGGGTGGAAAACTCTAGCACCCATCTTATTCCGGTCTTTGGCTTTTGCGAACCTCATTTAGGAGTGTTACCAGAGTGGAGTACCCTGGCAAGCTTCGCACAAATTGGGTGAGTTGCTGGACTTATTTTTTGCCAGGCTTTTGCCGAGCGGTACCGGTGATTTCGGCATCGGCCCTTCTCAGCTTAGGGAAAAGCAAACGAACCCAATTATGGTATGTACCCTATCCTTTGACGGGGCGTTTTTTTATTTCAACTCGCTCACTGTGAGTTGCTGGACTTATTTTTTGCCAGGCTTTTACCGAGCGGTACCGGTGATTTCGGCATCGGCCCTTCTCAGCTTAGGGAAAAGCAAACGAACCCTGATGTACATTGCGTTACATCAATTACAGGTATTATTATACAGTGATTTTGCTTTGCTGTCAATAAAATTATGCATATAAAACCAAATGAATTTTTATTAGCACGACCTTGATTCCTCTTTTTAAGCTATAAATTTATCTATGTAAAATGGCGTTATTTAGCCATTTTGCTATTATACACATACACATGTGTATGTGTATGTGTAGTTTTGCGTTAATCACATTTTAGAATATTTATTCTTTTTTGATGAATAGCAAACATGGCATTGGAATTATTATATGTAGAAGCAGGCCGCAAAATCCGCAGCCTGCTTCCAGGAATTGATTACGTACTTAACGTATTACCGAATTCTTTTCCGAGGTTGGCTTTCCCACGCTCGTAAATGTTCCGGGCAGCGTTTTCGTCATCATCTACGATGGTATCGGCCCCATAGCCGCAGTTCTGGCAGATGAAGCGATGTTCATTCTGCAAGCGGTTGGCTCTTTCTACATGACCGCATACGGGGCAAGTTATGCTGGTATCGTGGGGAGAGCATGTATAGATCCATTGGCCGGACAATGCCGCAAAATAGGTCAGCATGTCTTCCAGATGCCTATACGGCCAGTTGCTGGGCCGTTCTTCATCTTTAAAGGTAAGGTCTTCTAAAACGAAAACGGTTCCCGCTGCTTCCTGGCTTACGATTTCTCGCGCGATTTTGATATTGGCGGCAAGCGCTTGCTCGCCTTTATCCTGGGGTGACGAAGAACCGCAATCCGGCAAATATTCTTTTCTGGAATACCGCTTGGCACTTCCTGGTGTATACGTAGTGGCAATATTGATGATGCCTCTATCAGCCCCGACAATGCGGGATACTTGTTCGAAAGATGTTATTTCCGGCTTCCTAAAGGCGATTCTCATCATCCACGTACCATGTTTGTACTCAAGGAAAGCCATCTTTGACTTCCAGGAACTCGGCGGTAAGGGAATGCCAGCGGGCAATGAGAATTTCACCGTTACCTTTTTGCCAATACGGAGTACACAGGTAAAAGAATCCGCGTCATTATCTGCCTGAAAATGGATATCGTACGAACGTCCTGGAATGAGCCGAACAGAAAGGTGTCGAGAATGCTCAAGGTTAAATTCCTTGTGCTGGTTCTTCGCTTGCCGATATGCTGACATCACGGTAGCTAATGGGTATTGGCCATACTTCATACGAAGTTTAAAACGTTGGTTCAGCCGATAGCTTATCTGGTGACTGATTCTTTTTACCTGATTTATACTCTTATCTTCTTCTGAACTGATTTGCCCCTTATTTCTGTATTCCCAGTATTGTTTTTCGAACACGGCGATATCTATATCCCTCTCTTCAAAAAATTTCACAATGTCCCGGCAGGCATCCCGGTATGTATCCTGCGTATGATGCAACAGGTCCATGGCTGCCTGGTCTGGATGCAGGATGATTGGCAAATGAAAATAGGAAGATGTGTGGTAATCCTGTCCGGTATACGTATTGGCTGTTGTTGTCATGTGAATCCACTCCTTTGTTTAAAACCACATTGGTTTGCTTTTTGCGCAAAATGAAAAAATGGACCTGGGCCAGAGGCAGGGGCAGCTTGCTGTACATTTTACCCTTGCCGGCGGCACAGGTCCGTTTAGAATGGCGCGCGAAAAAGCACCTTAGGTTAGGTCACATTTTCGTTAGGACTTATCACGGCTTTTTACTTCATACTCAATATCCATAAAAAATTTTATGAAGCTTACCCATAAAGTAATACAGTAATAAAACGCCCAGAAGCATCATTACGCCAGCCAATACATAATCAGTGAGCGTCATGGATTTCATGAAGGCCCATATAGCTTGGAAGGTCTGGGTAGTGGGGATGAAATAGGCTGTCATCCAAAGACTGTAAAGCAGCAAGCCTGTCAAGAGGAAGCTCCAGCGCATGGAAAATCCTTTCCCTTGACGGCTCCGGTTATATTTATCTTTCCATGCCTTGGTCTCGGCTTTTCTTTGCGTTATTTCTCGTTGAAGAGAGATAGTGCTTTCGCTGATGATTTGCATGTCGTGATTCAGGTCGTCTTTCTCCTGACGAAGCTTTTCGTTCTCTTTCTTCCAATGCTGAATCTCGTCGGCTTGCTTTTCTATCTTGATCTGGAGTTCCGCAATCAGGCGTTGACGGGCTGATTCTTCCGCTTGTGTGGACGGTGACTGGTATTTCATTGGGGGATACCTCCTTTTCTGTCATAATCGATGTTTGAGCCGCAATTTGTAAGGCTTCCTTAGTTGTCGCTTCTTGGTGGTGTTTTCGCCAGGAAGAAACGGTCTGCGTAATGGATTGCGTAAGCGATTTCCAAAACGACGTCTTTTCAGTTTTAGCTGATTCTTCTTGCAACTTCTTCAAGGTCTGGACATTCTTCGCGTTTTCAGCGAAATGGGCCTCCAAAGAGTCTTTGGAGCAGGGAATTTTCAAAGTCTTTTCAAAATTACTATCTCTTACCTTATGCCCTTCGGCATCAACAAAGGTAATGTGCTTCCGCTTGTCTGTCCAATAGACCTGGATGCCCTTTTCATCCATCAGCCGTACGAAGTCTGCCCGGCTTACGGATTGACTCTGACATGCTGAGATGGCATCGGCCATCTCGAGGTAATAACTCTGATATTGGCCTGCTAAGGCCTTTGACAAGGCTTGTTGCTTAGGCATAGTCCAAGCGGTGATATCCGGCCCTTTTTCGGGCACTGAGAGTCCCTGGGCCTGCGATAGGGTATTACAGCGTTCTTTCAGATCCGCCAGGTCCTGCTTGGACCATTGCAGCTTATACCCCGTTTCAGTATGGACGGAGTTGACGACGATATGGGCGTGTAAGTGCTGCCGGTCTTGGTGCACAGCGATGAGGGCCTGGTACCCTTGCAGAGCTGGCGTTTCCGTCACGAGGCGCTGCGCATTTTCTAAGACCTGTTCCGGCGTAACGGCTTCCCCCGGCGGGAACGAATAAATGAAGTGCTTATACTGACGGCCGTTCGTTTTATGGAACAGCTCCTTGGTCAGCAACATGTCGTCGTAGGCATTTTGCGGGTCGCAGTCGATGCCGGCCATTAAATGTTCATCCGTCTTCTTGGACTGTGTTACGTAAGTAATGATTCGCTTTAAAGATGCTCCCGATTGAGCTGCCTTAATGATTGCCACAGCTCGCTCAACTCCTTCCGCATGGCGACAACTTCTACGTATGCCGGATACTTCCCTTGGTTACAGCGGCGGGCCATCTGATTCAAGTTATTACCGACGCGTCGGAGTTCTGGAAGCAAAGATTGCAGTCCATAATTATTGATAATAGGTATCGACAAAAGAGCGTGAAGAACAAAGTCTCTTTGCGACCTTCCCGATTCCTTGATGCGTTTTTGGACTGCCTGTTTCTCTTCGGCAGTCATGCGGATGGACAGGCCGTAAGGCCGGGTCCGCTTACCTTTAACCATAGGACAAACCTCCTTATCAGGTATTGGGGGCCGGGGTTCGAAGGGGCAGCGCCCCTCGCAAGTTCTATTTGACCAGCCCGTGGCTGGCCAAATAGGGAACTTGCAAAGATGCCCCCCACGCCATCAGAAAAAAATACACGATAATCCCCGGACTGCCGACGACCGATGACCATGGAGCAGGCCGGGAGATAGGTAAAACGTCGATGCGTTATCGGCGTGGGGCAGAGGATCAGTACCACGTAGCGTCCCGGAGATCATAATGGTAATACGATCCGGACGCATAGGTGACAATCCAGTGATTCGACGTCACCATTTTAATTGAAAGTATTTCTCCATCATTCCAATCGCAAATGGAATGGTGAAGACGTATTACGCCATGTAGTCGGCACAGCGAATGGAAAATCGTGAGAAAGTCTTTCTGGGTCGGTGTCATACCTTTATTCTCCTTTCTTTTTTTTGTCATCTTCTTTTTCATCCCAGCCGTAAAATCGCTTTACTGCGTCGGAAGTTAGTACGTCTGAGGGCACGAGGGGACGTGATAAGTGCATCTTATGCACATCCTTGCAACGGGATAAAGCGACGTACAACTGGCCAGGCGCAAATATATTCGCCGGATCGACGTTCATGGCATCATATGATTGGCCTTGACTCTTGTGGATAGTGATGGCCCAGCCGAGCGTTACGGGAATTTGGGAAAACTTCCCCACCACTTTTTCTTCTACCTTTTTTTCGCCGGTATCCTCATCCTCAATCAAGACGGGCCGGGTTACTTGCCAGACTTTGCGTTTTACCTCTATTTCGGAGCTGCCGCTGTCCAATTCGACCATGACAGAGTCCATTTTTGTGGCCGTTACTGTGCCGAAAGACCCGTTGGCATATCGGGGTGGATTCTCTTCGGTATCGTTCGCTAGGAACAGAATACGAGCCCCCGGCGTAAGTTTTAAACGACCTGGGATATTCCGCTTGTCGTCGTCAGTGACATCCCCTTCTTCTTCCAAGCGATACGTCTTTTGGTATTGCGTGTCGAGCTGCGAATAGTGTTCCTTGTTGATTCGGTCAACTTCACTGTTCCGGGTGCAGACTGTCATACAGTTTGGTTGCGGCATTTTGGCGCTGTTTTGATTGATATACTGGATGCCGGCTGGATCGCCGCGCCGGATGAGGTTCAAGGCTTCTGCAAAGGCAGGGTCTGCTTGACGTATTACCTTTTTTAGGTCGAATATTTTTAGCTGGAGTGCATCCCATTGTGCCGTCAAAAAAGGCCAGCCAGCTTCATTTTCAGGATAGCAACGCCGCCAGACTTCACGGCTGTCTTTACCGATGATTGGCGGCAACTGAGCAAAGTCGCCGCAGAGTATGAGCTGGATTGGGTGTTTTATTGGAGTGAGGAGCTCCTCATAGCTTTGTGCATTTTCCTTTTTCTCTTTTGCGTCAAAACGAAAAGGGACATGGGGCTGCTCTTCGGCCAAGATGATTTTTGCCAGGTAGGCAAAGAGATCACTACGGCACATAGATATCTCGTCAACGATGATGATATCGGTTCGGGCGATTACTTCGTACACTTTTTTACCCATCTGGCGGGCATAGTCGGTGGTCTGGAAGTTATCCGGGCCGATGACGGTAGTAGGGGCATGGATGGCCCGATGGATAGTCGTACCATGGATGATACGCGCCGCAATGCCCGTTGGTGCCATGCGTAATACGGTCTTCCCTTCGCCTTGAGCATATTGAATGAAGTGCTCCAGGAGGTAAGTTTTCCCAGTACCAGCACCACCACTGAGGAAAACATTATGTCCGGCCGCCATGGCAGCGAAGACGGTTTGCTGTTCCGGTGTCAGAACCGAGTCAGCGGATGTCCCGGACTCAGCTGTCCCGGATTCGGAGGTCGATGGGGGCGGTGGGCATACGGCATCCGATGGTTGTGCGAGGCCTAAAAAAACACGACATTTTTCCATGTCTTGGCGGAGCAGTTTGACGAACACCTTAACTATTTCGTATTCAGTTTTGGATGCCCGGATCGAACAAGTGCGACGTTTGTCTTGCTCGGGGATATTTAGGGGCTTACGACCCCGGCGTTTATTTATCATATTTATCACGCTTCTTTCACGGAGAAAAATTATAGCTGACAAGGGCGGCGGGTTCTGTAGGGGTATGGCCGAATTTGGGGATAAGTGGAACGGTAGCCGCAGGTGTTCTGAACAAACCGTCTTCGGATGGCGGTGGCCCAATTCCCAACCACAGGGGGCATAGCCCCCTGTACCCCCAATGTACACAGAATCAGGGGCGGGGACATTAGGGACATCGATGCAGGCCGTTCCACTGTGTACTTATTTTTAATTTATCTATCTACTTTTTGGGGACTCAATGTCCCCATGTCCCCAAGACGGTACAGAGTGTATTTTATCCGGGTTGGCTGGGGACATTGACCAATCATGGGGCTGTCCCACTTTCCTCGGTCCGATCCGGTGATGCCCAGGCCGGTGCCTTCATGGGAGGGACGAGGTACTCGCGCTGGTGGTGGTTGCTTGGGGTTTTGAGGCGCGAATCACGGCGGGCAATGTTTTGCAGGGCTCTGCCGACTTTCCGATTATTTTGAAGGGGAATGCAGAGATCACTACATATATCAGTGGCTGTTAGCCTATGCCATTGGTCAAGCGGAGCATTCCAATTAAGTCTATCTAATAATAGGCGCTCCTCGGTGGTGAGCAAGAGATGCTGAGCGTTCAGGCTTTCTAGCTGAGCTAGCTCGGCCGCACTGAGATAGTGTGGGGCCTGGCAGTCAAAAGCCCGGTTCATGATATAGCCCCATAACTGGTCTCGGTCCAGGGGCAGATTCAGCACCTGAGTGATAGCGATAGGCCAGTAGCGTCGGTTGCCAGTGAGGTCTCGCAGGAATCCCTCTCCAGGGAGTTCGTTGACGGTGCCAATGAAGACAGTACGGCGCGGAATCATTTCCGCGGAACGTGCGTAGGGCCTTCTAAAAACATCTTGTTTTTGAGTAATGTACTGTTTAAGCGCATCCATCCGTTCTTTGCGGAGCGTGTTGCCGACTTCTCCCAGTTCGACGATCCAAAATCGCATGACGCGCATGGTGTCATCGCGGGATCCGGGGTCTAAGGTGATTCCGTCGGCGCCCCAGTCGGAATGGGGGAGCAATCGGTACAGGAACCGGGTTTTGCCGATGCCTTGCGGCCCTACCAGTATCAGCACTCCCTGAGCAGCCGTGTCCCCGGTGTTAAAGGCCAATTTTACAGCTGAGATAAGCCATTTTTCCAGTAATGTTTTACAAAAATCGACATCTTGCTGGACTTTTGGGTCCAGTTTTAACAAGCTGAAAAGGTCGTCGATGTGGGCTTTGCCGTCCCATCTTTTACGACATTCTCTCAGATACTCGCAGACGGGGCTGTAGGGGTGCTTGGCCGCAATGGCTGAGACGGCATCCCATGTCTCGGTTTTGCTGATTCGCAGGTGATGGGCTGTCAGCTGGCTACGAAGCTGTGTGATACCGACATCCAGTGGGGCATTGGCTAACAGATTGCCACCGGTCAGCTCAATCTCTTTGGTCATTTTGTTGTACTGGACCTTGATGCCCAGCTGTTTTAAGGCATACTCTACGTTTTCCAGAGCGGAAGGGATAGGTATACTGCGCCTTTGCCCATGGCGAATGTCCAGGTCTACGACGGGCCAGTTCCATTGTGTGGCGTTATTATCGGCGCTACTCATTTAGTGCTCACCGCCTTTGCAAGACAGGTGGTGTATGGTATGATTAGACTGTGGTTGAGTTGGATTATTTTGGCCACAGTTCGATCCGTTCGATGTTGCAGCATCGGGCGGATTTTTTTGCGTCTTGGGTTTTGGCCCAGTATCAAAATGGGCCAGAGCATTGATGATGTCCCTCTGATCCGAGACGGTCGTCAGGTAGTAACGATTGAGTACCGTGCAATCGGCATGACCAAGTCGAGCCGCGATTTCGGGCAGGGCGATGCCGGCCTTGGCTAAGTACGAAGCGTGGAACTTGCGCAAACTGTGTAGCCCCATGGTGGGCAAACCTGCCTCGTGCAGTAGTGGATGCCAATACCGCCGAATCAGATTGGTCACGGAGACAAAGCCTCCGGCCGCATTGGCAAAAATCAGTTGGCGTTCGTCGGCGTAATACGTGCCGACGGTTCTTCGATAGCCTTGCTGGTATTGTCGCCATTTGGTTAAAAGATGGCTTGTATCCGGGTCAAGAGCTAGCGTGCGTCGAGATGTCTCTGACTTCGGGTCCGCAATGATTTGCCGACCGTCATGGTCTACGGTCAGGTTATTGTGGATTTGTAGCTTGCCATCCTGGACATCCGGCCAGGTCAAAGCCGCTAGTTCCCCAGCTCGGCATCCGGTCATGGCTCCTAAGTAAATAAAAACGTAATACATCTTTTGCAGGTAGTCTGTGCCAATGTTGTTGGAACCTTCATCGGCTTTGATTTTTGCCAAGCGCAAGAGTTCCTGCATTTGTTCGAGGCTCATGATTCGGATGGGCTTCTTCTTATACTTTGGAGGCCGCGCTAAGCGCACTGGATTCTTATCAATCAATCCGTTGCGAACGGCTTCGGATAGGACGACTTCGAAGATTCGCCGAATGGTCAGTACAGTTGAAATCGATAAGGGACGTTCGAGGAGCTCCTGGAACCATTGTTGGATTTCATATGGCCTGATGGTGGCAAGTTTTCTTGTACGGAATGCTGGAACAATATGGTTTTTTAGGGCTCCGAGGTAATTGCGATACGTCTTGCCTTTCCAAGTGGATTTTCCGGATTGGAGGAAAACCTTTGCCCATTGTTCGACCGTGAGTTCATCAGTTGGTAAACCTTGAGATCTTTTTTGGCGGTAGGCGGTCACCTTCTGCATCAGGGCCTCTAGCGACTTGGCCGTGATTTTTTTTCGGCGAGGGATGCCGTCTCGACCGGTTTCCTGGCTTTGCCAACACCAGCGTCCAGTGGATTTGTCTTGCCAGTAAGTGCCACTGCCATTACTTCTGTGCATTTTTTATACCTCCATTTTTTCGGCTTCTCTTAGGATTTTTTCGACCCAGGCTCCAGAAATTAGTTTGCGATGACCGATTTGGACGCATGGGATTTGGCCGGTGCGCATCATCTTGTAAAGGAATGTTTTACTTATCGTGCCCCCGAAAACTTCCTGGGCCTGATTTACCGTAAATAGTGTTTTTTTCATATTCACCACGCCTTTCTTATGGTATAATATATAATGGTTATTTATTTTGGATATTAGATACAACTAAAGTTGGAATTAATATCTTGTACACATAATACCACTAAAGTTGGACGAAAGTCAAGAGCGTATTGTATTTTTTTTTTAAGGAAGTGATTTTTGTGTATAATGGGGATGTTTTGTCTAGCAGAGTCAAATTGTTGCGTACTACATATGGGCTTACGCAGGTGAGATTATCTCATCTTACTTCGTTAGCCGTACCGATTGGAGCTGCTGCTATTGGCTATTGGGAAATACAAAAAAGAATCCCGACGGTGGCTGCCTTACAAAGCGTAGCGGATTTATTTGCCGTATCTTTGGACTGGATTTCCGGTAGACGGGATAAGCCTTACGATGCAAGTCTGATATTGTCACTGGAAAAATCGCTGTTACCGCTGGTTATACCCTTTTCGGGGAATGATGATTTTGTTGCTTTGCCTTGTTTTGAAATACAGATTCCTGAAGAATATCAAAATGAGGAAAAGCGCCCTATATATTATCCGTTGGGAGTACGTGCTAATATTATCTTTTGGTTGAATTGCTTTAAGTATGATATTATCAGTCGTTCTTTGATCATAAAGAATCCTTCTTCAAATGGCGGAAAGCTTACTTTACAATTTTCCAAGCTTAACCAAGAATTAATGGTACAATATAATGAGTTGTTCAATAATAATTCCAGGTTAGGACTTCCGGAAAGTATAGTAGCAGATGTTCCTGAGCCTCGGCCGCTTTGGGACTTGGAAAAAGTATGTGGAGTGGAAAATATATAAAAAAAGACGTCTTCTGGACGTCTTTTTTTTATGCAATATAGAAGTAACTACATTTTTGGGATAGCGCCGCTAGATAACGCCATAAATAAAGAAAAAAGGCCTCCGATTTCTCGGAGGCCTTGATTTTATTGGAGCCACTAATAGGATTCGAACCTACGACCCTCTCATTACGAATGAGATGCTCTGCCAGCTGAGCTATAGTGGCAAGTACTCTTATATTATATTCACGAGCCCTATAGTTGTCAACACTTTTTTTTAACTTTTCTGATTTTTTTTGAAGAGACACTTATGGCGTGCGGAAACAGCCCTGCCGGGGAAGGAGAACCTGGCAGGGCTGTTTCCGTGATGATTGTGAAAGGGTTTCAGGTTGTAGTTGTGAGGTGGTTCTACTGGCCTGTTTATATTATATAATAACATTATAGGGATTTTCTCGAATTGGGGGACTAACTACGGATTTCTTGTTACTAACATCGATATACAGGGACGAATGGAAATTATTTCAAGTTTTTTTGGAAAATGTGTTGACAAGATGGAAGAGGTCTGGTAAGATATACGAGTCGTCGCGATGAGGCGATGACACGATGACCTTTGAAAACTGAACAATGAACTGAATGAACGCCAGAGTGCGAGGTTCTATTTCAATAGAACGTCAAACAATGAGTAATACCAATCAATAAACAAGAGCCAAACAGCTCTTCCATATATCATGGAGAGTTTGATCCTGGCTCAGGACGAACGCTGGCGGCGTGCTTAACACATGCAAGTCGAACGAGAAGAGATGAGAAGCTTGCTTCTTATTGATTCGAGTGGCAAACGGGTGAGTAACGCGTAAGCAACCTGCCCTTCAGATGGGGACAACAGCTGGAAACGGCTGCTAATACCGAATACGTTCTTTTTGTCGCATGGCAGAGGGAAGAAAGGGAGGCTCTTCGGAGCTTTCGCTGAAGGAGGGGCTTGCGTCTGATTAGCTAGTTGGAGGGGTAACGGCCCACCAAGGCGACGATCAGTAGCCGGTCTGAGAGGATGAACGGCCACATTGGGACTGAGACACGGCCCAGACTCCTACGGGAGGCAGCAGT
>ERZ840096.382-NODE-382-length-68892-cov-10.250142_pt1 | contig 68892 bp, 62 predicted proteins | sample MGYA00519878_ERZ840096 | MGnify/ENA primary metagenome ERZ840096 (study PRJEB31850, sample SAMEA3708865) | human gut metagenome | biome: human gut; feature: human-associated habitat; material: faeces | place: China | collected 2014 ...
GTTCTCTTGGGGGTCCAAGGGGGCCATTCTCTCACGTGAGAGAATGGCCCCCTTACTCCGTACAGCGCCATCGGCGCTGCCTCTCCCTCCCGCGCCGTGCGCGGGAAACTCCCTCACCCGTTAGGCAAATCAAAAAAGTGCAACTTTTTTTGAAAAACCCACTTGACAAGTGGGCCCCGCGTGCTATAATGCAACCAACAAGTGAAGAGCTTCAAACCTATGACGGAGAGAAGTAGCCGATGCAGATAAGCACAAAGAGAGTCCCGGGTGGTGTGATCGGGGCGGCGGACGGTCGGTGAATGGACTTCAGAGGGCGGACCGAACGGCGGAAGTCAAGTAGGGACCGACGGGTATCCCACCCGTTATCCATCGGGGCGCGTATGATGGTGCGCGTAAGCGAGCGGGCGTCTTACAAAACGTCAATTTGGGTGGTATCGCAGAAGTTTGATGACTTTTGTCCCATGTGTATGGGATGAAGGTCTTTTTTCTTTATATTCCTCCTGTTCCGGCAAACCAGGACCTCATCTGCCACCCGAAATCAAATAAATTTGGAGGAAAACAAAAATGAAAAACAACATGGTGAAAAAGCTTCTGACCCTGGCCCTCGCCGGTGCGATGACCCTGTCTCTGGCCGCGTGCGGCAGCAAGAGCGACGACAGCAGCAACGACGCCCAGCAGGGCGGCGACGAAAGCGGCAAGACCTACAAGGTCGCCATCATCAAGCAGCTCGACCACGCCTCTCTCGACGAGATCGCGAACGCTGTGGCCGCCGAGCTCGACAAGATCGCAGCCGACAATAATGTGACCATCGAGTACGACATCACCTCCGGCCAGAACGACCAGACCATCTTAAAGCAGCTGTCCGATCAGGCGATCGCCGATCAGGTCGACGCCATCATCCCCATCGCGACGACCGCCGCGCAGATCTCTGCCCTCTCCGCTGAGGACACCAAGACCCCCGTTGTTTATGCCGCCGTCTCCGATCCCGAGGCCGCGAGCCTGACGGGCATCGACTATGTGACCGGCACGAGCGACGCGCTGAACACCAGCTTCATCATGGACATGATGTTCGCCCAGAACCCGGACGTCGCCAAGGTCGGCCTGCTCTACTCTCTCTCTGAGCCCAACTCCACCAAGCCCATCGCCGACGCGAAGGCCTACCTCGACGCCAAGGGCATCGAGTACGTTGAGCAGACCGCGAACACGAACGATGAAGTCGTCGCTGCCGCTTCTGCGCTGATCGCTGATGGTGTGGACGCCGTCTTCACCCCGACTGACAACGTCATCATGGCCGCCGAGCTCGCCATCTATGAGGACCTCGCCAAGGCCGGCATCCCCCACTACACCGGCGCTGACTCCTTCGTCCGCAACGGCGCTTACGCCACCTGCGGCGTGAACTACACCGACCTCGGCGCCAAGACCGCCGACCTCGCCTACTCCGCCATCACCGACGGCATGGACGCCATGGAGGACTACTACCTGATGGACGGCGGCATCATCACCGTCAACACCGACACCGCCGCCGCGATGAGCCTTGACTACTCCTGCTTCGACAGCATGGGCACCGTTGTCGAGGTCACGACCACCAAGGACTAAGAAACATCATTTCCCCGCAAATGAACTGCCTTTCCCCCGACCCTCCGTCGGGGGAAATTGGCCTGAAAGGAGAATTTCCCCATGCTCATCATCACGCAGACCGCCCTTGAGCTGGGCTTCCTCTACGCGCTGGTCGCGATGGCGCTGTTTTTAAGCTACCGCATCCTCGACATCGCCGATCTGACGACTGACGGCTGCTTCGTCCTCGGCGCGGCCGTGTCCGTCACCGTGACGGCCGCGGGACACCCTGTCCTCGCCATCTTCGCCGCGATGCTCGCGGGCGCGTGCGCGGGCTTTGTCACCGCGTTTTTGCAGACGAAGCTCGGCGTGCCGTCGATCCTCGCCGGCATCGTCACGAACACCGGCCTTTACACCATCAACTTAATGGCGATGGGCTGGAAATCCAACCAGAGCCTGCTTGGCGGCAAGACCGTCTTCACGATGCTGCGCGAGACCGGCATCGGCGGCGAGTGGTACGAGCTGCTGCTCGCAGCGTTCGTCACGCTTCTGGCCGGTCTTCTGCTGGTGCTGTTTCTCGGCACGCGCATGGGTCTTTCCATCCGCGCCACGGGCGATAACCCCGACATGGTGCGTGCCTCGTCGCTGAATCCGTCGTTCACGATCACGGTCGGCCTGTGCCTTGCCAACATGCTCACGGCGCTCTCCGGCGCGATCGTCGGCCAGTATCAGAAGACTGTGGACATCAACTCCGGCACGGGCATCGTCGTCATCGGCCTCGCCTGCCTCATCATCGGCGAGACGCTGCTCGGGCGCAGAAGCGTCAAAAAGGGCGTCATCGCCGCGATTCTCGGCTCGATCGTTTACCGCTTCATCTACGCCATCGTATTCTACACGAAGATCGTGCCCGTCGAGTGCCTGAAGCTCCTGACGGCCATCATTGTGGCGCTGGCCATTGCCGCGCCGAGCATCCAGAAGTGGGCGACATTCCAGAAGCGCAAAATGGCTGCCAGAAATAAGGAGGGCGTGTAAGATGCTGGACATTCAAAATCTCTCCAAGACCTTCAACCCCGGCACGGTGAATGAAAAAAAGGCGCTTTCTTCCCTTTCCCTGCATTTGGACGAGGGCGATTTCGTCACCATCGTCGGCTCGAACGGAGCGGGCAAGTCGACGCTCTTCAACGCCATCGCGGGCAGCTTTTATGCCGACGAGGGCAGCATTTCGCTCGCGGGCAAGGACATCACCTTCATGCCCGAGCACGAGCGCTCCCGCCGCATCGGGCGTCTCTTTCAGGACCCCCTGCGCGGCACCGCGCCGAGCATGACGATCGAAGAAAACCTTGCGCTCGCGTACCTGCGCGCGGCGCACGGCAATCCGTTCAGCCGCATCAGCAAGAAGGACAAGGATTTCTTCGCCGAGCAGCTCAAGCAGCTCGGCATGGGCCTTGAGGACCGCATGAAAAACCCCGTGGGCCTGCTCTCCGGCGGCCAGCGTCAGGCGCTCACGCTGCTGATGGCGACGATGGTGCCGCCGCAGCTCTTACTTCTTGACGAGCACACCGCGGCGCTCGACCCCGCAACGGCGGAAAAGGTGCTCGACCTCACCCGCCGCGTCGTGGCGGAAAGTCACATCACCTGCCTGATGGTCACGCACAACATGCATCAGGCACTTGAGCTCGGCAACCGCACACTGATGATGGCGGACGGGCACATCGTGCTCGACGTCGCGGGCAGTGAACGCGCGGGGATGGGAGTCGACGATCTCATCGCGCGGTTCAAAGCAGGTGCCGGACACGAGCTTGATAACGATAGAATTCTTTTATCGGAATAAAATTGCAGCACAAAGTGCTGCTCCTTATTCCCTGTGTCGCGCAGGGAGTGCGAATAAAGGGGGCCATTCTCTCACGTGAGAGAATGGCCCCCTTTCAATCCCCCAAGAGAACGCGAGGGGCCTTCCCCCTCGACCCCGCACATTGGCAGTCTTGATCTCGAAGAGCTGCACGCGCTGCGCAGTGTGGGTGCGGTGTACATGGCTTCGCCATGAATCTTCTGCAAGTCGTTACAGATATCAACCGCGCCTTACTATCGTGAGGCGCGAGTGACGTTACCTCGGCGGCAGACTGCTTGCCGAATGCGGCATTGCTGCGCTCGCCGCATTGATGGGTACCCCGTTAGACGGTGATTAGGCGGCACTACTATGAGACTGGCAGAGTGGCAGCGGATAATAGAAGCAGAGGCAAATCGTATAGCAACACCCAACGCGGCTCCGCCGCGTGCAGGAAGTGCAATCGGCAAGCATTGCAGCTCTTTGAGCTGCTCGCTTGCAATGGAAATTTTCTCTGGGAGGGTGTAAGGGAGGGATATCTCTTTTTTGAAAAGAGATATCCCTCCCTTATTCGCATTCCCTGCACGGCGCAGGGGACAATGTGCGTAACATTTTAACGAACGATCAAATTTGTCCGCTTGAGGCAATACCAATTCCATGCTATACTTATCGTTAAGAAAGCGACAAATTCAAAGGAGAACTGCATGGAGAGCATTTTTGAAAAACGTCTTACCGTCACGCCCGACTACTGTGACGCGTCGGGCGCGCTGTCGCCGTTGGCGGCGTTTACGATTTTTCAGGGCATCGCAGCGCAGCACGCGGAGGTGCTGGGCGTCGGCAGCAGCGCGATGGCGAAAAAGGGTGAATTCTGGCTCACGGTCCACACGCGCGTCAATCTCTTTGAGCGCGCGTACCTGATGGACGAACTCACGGTGCGCACGTGGGCGGAGGCGTGCAGCGAGCGCGACGTACGCACGTACCGCAGTTACACACTCTCGCGCGGTGAGGCGGTCATTGCCCGCGGCAAGACCGAGTGGGCCATCTTAGGACCGGAGCAGAAGATCATCCGCTTTGGCGACTCGGGCTTCCCGAAGGACTACCCCTTCCCTGCCGAGACGGCCATCCCCGAAAAATTGCAGCGCTTCCATGAAAAGTTTGAGGACGCCGACCTCTTCTCGCACTACGCCGTGCGGTCGACGGACATCGACCTCGGCCACCACATGAACAACGTGGCCTATGTACGCCTGCTGCTCGACTGCTTTTCGGCAAAGGAGCTCGCGAGCGGTAATATTCAATCGGTCGAGCTACACTACTCAACGCCGTGCTTCGAGGGTGAGGCGCTGACGGTCTACAAGAAGTCACTCGATGACGGCACGTGCCGCATCGGCATCGTCAAGCCGGACGGCAAAACCGCCTCGCAGGCGTGCGTGACGTTCTACAAGTAAGCAACCATAAAAAAGCGGTTCCCGTTTGGGAACCGCTTTTTGTTGTTCTTTGCGCTGTTTAGTTGTTGCTGGCGTTCGTGGCGCGGAGGGTGACGTCGTGATAGCCGCCCTCGACGATGCTGGTGGCGGAGACGAGCGTGAGCTTCGCGTTCTTCTGCAGGTCAGGGATCGTCGTCACACCGCAGTTGCACATGGTCGACTTGACCTTGTAAAGGCTTCTTGCGACGTTATCCTGCAGGGAGCCCGCGTAGGTGACGTAGGAATCCACGCCCTCTTCAAACGCAAGGCCCGTCTTGCCGCCGAGGTCGTAACGCTGCCAGTTGCGCGCGCGGTTCGAGCCTTCGCCCCAGTATTCCTTGACGTACACGCCGTTGACAAGCAGCTTGTTCGTCGGCGATTCGTCGAAGCGAGCGAAGTAGCGGCCCAGCATCAGGAAGTCCGCGCCCATGGCGAGCGCGAGCGTCATGTGATAGTCGTGCACGATGCCGCCGTCGGAGCAGATGGGGACATACACGCCGGTCTCGCGGAAGTATTCGTCGCGCGCGGCGCTCACCTCAATGAGCGCGGTGGCCTGGCCGCGGCCGATACCCTTCGTTTCGCGCGTGATGCAGATGGAGCCGCCGCCGATGCCGACTTTGACAAAGTCCGCGCCGCTCTCGGCGAGGAAGCGGAAGCCGTCGCGGTCGACGACATTGCCCGCGCCGATTTTGATGGTATTGCCGTAGTTCGCGCGCACGTAGTCGATGACCTTCTTCTGCCAGACGGAGTAGCCCTCCGACGAGTCGATACACAGCACATCCGCGCCAGCCTCCACAAGCGCGGGGATGCGCTCGGCATAGTCGCGGGAGTTGATGCCCGCGCCGACGAGGTATCGCTTCTTGTCGTCCTGAAGCGCAAGGGGGTGCTCCTTGTGCTCGGCGTAGTCTTTGCGGAAGACGAAGTAGAGCAGGTGGTCGTTTTCATCCACGATGGGCAGCGCGTTGAGCTTGTGCTCCCAGATGATGTCGTTAGCCTCCTTGAGCGTGGTCGACGCAGGAGCGGTGACGAGCTTTTCGCGCGGAGTCATGAACTCGCGCACCTTCAAATCAGTGCTCATGCGGCTCACGCGGTAGTCGCGGCTCGTCACGATGCCGAGGAGCTTGCCGTTGGGCGTTGCGTCCTCGGTGATGGCGACGGTCGAGAAGCCGTTTTTCTCCTTGAGGGCCAGCACGTCGGCCAGCGTGTGCTCGCTTGTCAGGTTCGAGGCTGACGGCACAAAGCCCGCCTTATTGCTCTTCACGCGGCGCACCATCTCGGCCTCGCTCTCGATGGACTGGGAGCCGAAGATGAACGAAAGGCCGCCCTCTTTGGCCAGCGCGATGGCCAGCGTGTCGTTCGACACCGACTGCATGATGGCCGAGACCATCGGGATATTCAGGCTGATGGGGCACTCCTCCTGCCCCTTGCGGTAGCGCACGAGGGGCGTTTTGAGCGAGACGTTGTCAGGAATGCAGTCCTCGGACGTGTAACCGGGGACGAGCAGATATTCGCTGAACGTGTGAGACGGTTCGGGATAATAATAAGCCATTGGGTCTGCTCCTCTCTTCTTAAATTACTTGAAATAGCGCACGGCAGAGGTGAACAGCTCCATCTCATACTGTCCGGGAACGTTGCGGTAAAGCTCCTTGCCGATGCGCTCGGTGTGCCCCATCTTGCCGAATACACGGCCATCGGGCGAGGTGATACCCCCGATGGCACAGATCGAGCCGTTGGGGTTGAATGCTGCATCCATTGTAGCATACCCGTCAAGGTCTACGTACTGCGTGGCGATCTGGCCGTTTTCGGCGAGCTTCTTCACAAGCTCTTCGGATGCGAGGAAGCGGCCCTCGCCGTGCGAAATGGGCACGGTGTAAATGTCGCCGACCTTCGTCCCCGCAAGCCAGGGGGACTTGTTGGAGCACACGCGCGTGCGGACCAGACGGGACTGGTGGCGGCCGATGACGTTGTAGGTCAGCGTCGGGAAATCAGCGTCGGTGTCCATGATCTTGCCATAGGGAACGAGACCGAGCTTGATGAGCGCCTGGAAGCCGTTGCACACGCCGAGCATCAGACCGTCGCGCTTTTCGAGGAGGTCCGTGACCTGCTCCTTGACCGCGGCGTTGCGGAAGAACGCCGTGATGAGCTTGGCACTGCCGTCGGGCTCGTCGCCGCCGGAGAAGCCGCCGGGGATGACGATGATCTGGCTATCCTTGACGGCCTTGGCAAAGCGCTCGACGCTGTCAGCAACGTCGGCGCTCGTTAAGTTGCGGATGATGAACTGCTCGGCGTCCGCGCCCGCTTCGAGCAGGGCGCGCTGGGTGTCGTACTCGCAGTTTGTGCCTGGGAAGACGGGGATCAGCGCTTTCGGGCGTGCGACCTTGACGGCGGGCGCAACGCGCTTTTCCGTTTCACAGGTAAAGCACTCGACCGTGCCGGCGTCCTGCGTCTTCGTCGGGTAGACCGATTCGAGCACGGAATCGTTCAGGGCCAGCAGCTCAGAAATGCTCGCCTCGTCATTGCCGATGGTGATCGTCTTCTCCGCCGTCGTGACGCCGATGCAGACGGCGTCGGGAATTTCCTCGGTGAGCTCGGCGACGATCGCGCCGGGCATGGGCTGGTACCAGTCGAGAGCGGTCGAAGCCGCGGCAAAGCCGACCTCGTTGCCGAGCGACATCTTCATCACCGCCTCGGCAAGGCCGTTTTCAACCGCCCATGCGCTTGCGGCCTTGCCCGCGCGGGCAAGCGCGGTAAAGCGTTCCCACGCCGCTTTCTGCTCTTCGGGCGTCGCGCCGGCGAAGAGGTAAACGCCGTGACCGGCGGACTTGAAGTCAGTCGTCACAAGCTCGCCCGCGCACACCGGTGCAATGGCGAACGAGATGAGCGTCGGCGGGACGTCGTGGTCTAAGAACGTGCCGGACATCGAGTCCTTACCGCCGATGGCGGCGGCGCCGAGCTCAAGCTGCGCGTCCAGCGCACCGAGGAGCGCGGCAAAAGGTTTGCCCCAGCGCACGGGCTCATTGCGGAGCTTTTCAAAAAATTCCTGTAAGGTGAGATATGCCTTGTGATAATCGGTGCCCGCGGCGACGATCTTAGCAACCGAGGTGTAGACCGCGCTGTGCGCGCCCGTGTAAGGATCGGCGCTCAGTGCGTCGGGGTCGCAGCCCCAGGCCATCACGCTGCCCTGCTCGGTCTTGCTACCCGGCAGCACCGGCAGCAGCGCCGCCATCGCCTGCGAGGGGGTACGCTGCGTCTTGCCGCCAAAGGGCATGAGCAGCGAGAACGAACCAACCGTCGAGTCGAAGCGCTCGGTGAGACCGCGGCGGGACGCGCTCTTGAGGCTGCCCGCCATATCGCGCAACGTGTGCGGCGCGGAAGCAGTCTTCTCCTCTCCCGCCTCGACGCGGACGCTCGCGTGCTTGACTGCGCCGTTCGTGTCGAGGAAGGCGCGCGAAAGGTCGGCGACCGTCTGGCCGCGCCAGTGCATGACCATGCGGGGGCTCTCAGTCACGACGGCCACGCGGTAGGCCTCCAGGTTTTCGGCCTGCGCGGCGGCGATGAACTTCGCCTCATCCTCCGGCGCGACGACGACGGCCATGCGCTCCTGCGATTCGGAGATCGCAAGCTCGGTACCGTCGAGGCCCTCATACTTCTTGCGCACGGCGTCGAGCTCGATCTCGAGGCCGTCGGCCAGCTCGCCGATGGCGACAGACACACCGCCTGCGCCGAAGTCGTTGCAGCGCTTGATGAGGCGGGTGACCTCGCCGTTTCGGAACAAGCGCTGGATCTTGCGCTCTTCGGGCGCGTTGCCCTTCTGGACCTCGCTCGCCATGGTGGTGAGGGACTTCATATCGTGGCTCTTCGACGAACCGGTCGCGCCGCCGATGCCGTCACGGCCCGTGCGGCCGCCGAGCAAGATAACGACGTCGCCCGGGGCGGGACGCTCGCGCACGACGTTATGGGCGGGCGCCGCGGCGACGACCGCGCCGCACTCAAGGCGTTTGGCAATGTAGCCCTCGTGGTAGAGCTCGGCGACATGGCCCGTGGCAAGGCCGATCTGGTTGCCGTAGGACGAATATCCCGCCGCCGCGGTCTGCGCCAGCTTGCGCTGGGGGAGCTTTCCGGGAAGCGTCTCCGCGAGCGTCTTTCGCGGGTCGCCGCCGCCGGTGACGCGCATCGCCTGATGGACATAAGCGCGGCCGGAGAGCGGGTCGCGGATGCAGCCTCCGATGCAGGTGGCCGCGCCGCCGAAGGGTTCAATTTCGGTGGGGTGGTTGTGGGTCTCGTTTTTGAACATCAGCAGCCAGTCCTGCTCCTCGCCGTTCACCTTGGCGGGAACGTGGATAGAGCAGGCGTTGATCTCCTCGCTCTCGTCGAGCTCGGGGAGAAGGCCGCGTTTCTTGAGCGTCTTGGTGCCGATGGTCGCGATGTCCATGAGCGTCTGGGGGCGCTTGGCGGCCTTCTCGAGGCCGTAGACCTCCTCGCGCGCGGCGAGGTAGCGGTCATACGCATCCTTGACGGCGGGATTCTCGATGCTGACCTCGTCCAAATGCGTAGAGAACGTCGTGTGGCGGCAGTGATCGGACCAGTAGGTGTCGACGACGCGCACCTCGGTCACGGTGGGGTCGCGGTGCTCTTCGTCGCGGAAATAGGCCTGCAAGGTCTTGAGGTCATCTAAGTCCATCGCAAGGCCCATGGACGAAAGAAGCGCCGAGAGCGCCGATTCATCCATCCCGGTAAAGCCGTCGACCGATGCGACGGGCTTGGGCTCGGAGAGGTTCTCTTCGAGCGTCTCGGGCTTTGCAAGCGAGGCCTCGCGGCTCTCGACAGGGTTGATAACGTGGTGCTTGACGGCCTCGACGTCCTTTTCAGAGAGCGTGCCGTAGAGCGCGTAGACCTTCGCCGTGCGGATGCGCGGGCGCTCGCCCTGGCTGAGGAGCTGGATGCACTGCGCCGCGCTGTCCGCGCGCTGGTCAAACTGGCCGGGCAGCGGCTCGACGGCAAACACGGCGGCAGCGCCGCTCGCGTCGATCTCCCCGCTCGTCAGGTCGAGCTGCGGCTCGGAGAAAACGGTATTTGTGGCATAGGCAAACAGAGTCTCGTCGATGCCCTCGACGTCGTAGCGGTTCCAGATGCGCACGCTTTCGAGACCCTCGAGGTCCAGAAACGAGCGGCAGTCGGAAAGAAGGCTCGCGCACTCGGGCGCAAGGCCGGGCTTTTTTTCAACACAGACGCGATAGACCATTTACTCTCTCTCCTTTTGCGCGGCGAGGGCTCGGCGGCCAATGTCGCTGCGGCAGTATTTGTTGGCAAAATCGACCTCGGACGATAAACGGTAGGCCTCCTTCACGGCCTCCTCGAGCGTGGGGGCGACGGCGGTAACGCCGAGCACGCGGCCGCCCGCGGTCAGGAGCCTGTCTCCGTCTTTCTTCGCGCCCGCGACGTAGGTGTGCGCAGCGGCCTCTTCGCTCATCGTGATGGGGAAGCCGCTCTCGTACTTCTTGGGGTACCCGTTCGAGGCGAGGACGACGCAGCAGGCGGAATCGGTCGAAAATTCGACGGGGACGTCCTTGAGCGTGCCGCTCGTCGTGGCCTGCATCACGGTAAGCAGGTCGGACTTGAGAAGCGGCAGCACGACCTGCGTCTCGGGATCGCCGAAGCGGCAGTTGTACTCCACGACCTTCGGGCCGTCCTTTGTGAGCATCAGGCCGAAGTACAGGCAGCCCTTGAAGGGGCGGCCCTCGGCCTTCATCGCGCGGATCGTGGGCAGGAAGATCGTCTGCATGCACTCGTCCGCGATCTTTTCCGTGTAGCAGGGATTTGGAGCGATCGTGCCCATGCCGCCGGTGTTCGGGCCCTTGTCGCCGTCCAGCGCGCACTTGTGGTCCATGGAAGACACCATGGGAACAACGGCTTCGCCGTCGGTAAAGCTCAGAACGGAGACCTCGGGCCCCTCCATGAACTCCTCGATAACGACGCGCGCGCCGCTCTGACCGAAGGCCTTGTCCTCGATCATGGAGCGGACGGCGGCTTTTGCTTCCTCCACCGTCTGCGCGACGATGACGCCCTTGCCGAGCGCCAGACCGTCGGCCTTGACGACGATGGGCGCGCCCTGAGAATCAATATAGGCGCAGGCGGCGTCCGCGTCGGTGAAGAGCTCATACTTTGCCGTGGGGATGCCGTATTTTTTCATCAGATCCTTGGAAAATGCCTTGCTCGCCTCGATGACGGCAGCCTTTTTGTCGGGGCCGAAGCACGGGATGCCCGCCTCGGTCAGCGCGTCCACCGCGCCGAGGGCCAGCGGATCGTCCGGCGCGACGACGGCGTAGTCGATCCGGTGCGCTTTCGCAAATTCGACCTGCGCGGAGATGTCCTTTGCGCCGATCTCCGGCACGCAGACCGCGTCGGCGGCGATGCCGCCGTTACCGGGCAGGCAGTAAATTTCCTCAACTGCGGGATTTTCTTTTAACTTCTTGATAATGGCGTGTTCGCGGCCTCCGCCGCCGATGACCATGAGTTTCATTCGTTTCGTTCCTCCTTTTAGTGATGGAACAATCTCTGTCCGGTAAAGGCCATGGTGATGCCGTATTTATTCGCGGTCTCGATGACGTTGTCGTCGCGGATCGAGCCGCCGGGTTCCGCGATGTAGGTGACGCCGCTCTTTCTCGCGCGCTCAACATTGTCGCCGAACGGGAAGAACGCGTCGGAGCCGACGGTCACGCCGCTCTGGCGGGCGACCCAATCCTTGCGCTCCTGCACCGTCAGCGGCTCGGGGCGCTCCTTGAAGACGCGCTGCCATGCACCGTCGGCCAAAACATCGTCACACTCGTCGGAAATATAAACATCGATGGCGTTGTCGCGGTCAGGGCGGCGGATACCGTCCACAAACGGCAGAGCAAGCACCTTCGGGTGGCGGCGAAGATACCAGTTGTCCGCCTTGCTGCCGGCAAGGCGCGTACAGTGGATGCGGCTCTGCTGGCCGGCGCCGACGCCGATGGTCTGGCCGTCCTTGGCGTAGCAGACGGAGTTCGACTGCGTGTATTTGAGCGTAATGAGCGAAACGATCATGTCGCGCTTCGCGTCATCGGGAAGATTCTTATTTTCGGTGACGATGTTCGCAAGCAGCGACTCGTCGATCTTGCAGTTGTTGCGGCCCTGCTCGAACGTGACGCCGAAGACGTCCTTCTGCTCCTGCGGGGCGGGAATGTAGGTGGGGTCCATCTGCACGATGTTGTACTTGCCGCCCTTTTTCGTCTTCAGGATGGCAAGCGCCTCCTCGCTGAACGAGGGGGCGATGATGCCGTCGGAGACCTCGCCTTTCAGATATTCCGCCGTCGCGGCGTCGCACTCGTCGGAGAGCGCCGCCCAGTCGCCGTAGGAGCAGAGGCGGTCCGCGCCGCGGGCGCGGATGTAGGCGCAGGCGATGGGCGAAAGGGCCGCGTCGGGCTCAACAAAGTAAATCTGCTTGTCCACCTCGTCGAGCGGCAGGCCGAGCGCCGCGCCCGCGGGAGAGACGTGCTTGAAGCTCGCCGCGGCGGGCAGGCCTGTGGCCTCCTTCAGCTCGCGCACGAGCTGGAAGGAGTTGAAGGCATCGAGCAGATTGATGTAGCCCGGCTTGCCGTTCAGCACGGTGAACGGCAGGTCGCCGCCGTCTTTCATAAAGACGCGCGCAGGCTTCTGGTTGGGGTTGCAGCCATATTTGAGTTCGAGCTCGTTCATATCGTTCTCCTCAATCGCCTAAATTCTTGTTGAACAGCTTGACTTCGCCGTTCACGTTCGCGTAAAGGGACACCTTGTTGTCCGCGTTGAGCGCGTCCCAGACCTCTTCGGGGCTGGGGACGCTCACCTCCATCGGCTCGCCCGCAAATGTCGGCAGCGGCGTACCGTCGCCCTGATAGGTGCTGATGAAGTAGGCCTTGTCCGCGTCGCAGCCCTCGTAGCAGAAGAACTCGCGCAGGCACCGGCCGTTGTTATGCTTGAGGATGGACATCTCGAACGAGCCGTCCTCATGCACGATGGCGGAAATACGCGGCGTCCAGTTCGGCTCGTCGGGCTCGTACTCGCGCGTCATCAGGCCGCGGCGGAAGTCGCCGTGCTCGCAGACCGTGTCGGTCTGGTCGCCGTTCGTCACAACGAGGTCGCTGCCCATCGTGCGGACGGGGTGATAGATGATGAGGCTCGGGTCGGCAAGCTTGGCGGGGTCAAATGCCTCGGTGCGGATGCCGTCGTCGGTCTTGACAAAGACGCGGTTGCGGCTGTTCTCGCTGCGGCCCATGATGAAATAATAGACGCGGTCCTTGCCGACTAAAATGCCGCGGCCGGGATAAGACGTATTTTTCAGAAAGTGCAGAAAGTCGACCATTTCAGTTCTCCTCTTCTGTGATGGCGCGGCAGACAAGCTCCGTCGCGCGCGGCAGGAGCTTCCATTCGGCCTGCTCCATCACGCGGCGCTGTAAGGTCTCGGGCGTGTCGCCCGCTTCGATCTCGACCGCTTTTTGCAGGATGATCTCGCCGCCGTCGGGAATTTCGTTGACAAAGTGCACCGTCGCGCCCGTGACCTTCACGCCGCGCGCGAGCGCAGCCTCGTGCACCTTTAAGCCGTACATGCCCCTGCCGCAGAACGACGGGATCAGCGACGGATGGATATTCAGAATGCGGCGCGGCCACTTTTTCGTGAAGTTCTCGCTCAGGATGCTCAAAAAGCCCGCGAGGACGATAACGTCGATCTTGTACTGCTCGAGCAGAAGCTCGATCGCCGCCTCAAAGTCGTGCTGGATGAGGCTCGACGGCACGGTGTGTGCGGGGACGTTCGCCTTTTCCGCGCGTTCGAGCGCGTAGGCGCATGCCTGAGAGGAAATGACGAGCGCGATCTCGCCGTGTGGAATTTTGCCGTCTCTCTGCGCGTCGAGCAAGGCTTGTAAATTCGTGCCGCCGCCCGAGACGAACACCGCGATGCGCGCGCTTTTCAGCATAGTGCGACCTTCTCTTCCCCGCTCACGACCTCGCCGATCACGTAGGCGTCCTGGCCGTTTTCCTTGAGGGCGGCAAGCGCCTTGTCGGCGTCATCTTTGGCGACGATCATCGCCATGCCGACGCCCATGTTGTAGGTGTTGAACATGTCGTGCTCGGGGATGCTGCCCATGCGCTGGAGCATTGAGAAGATCGGCGGCGTGCGGAGAGAGGACTTGTCGATCTTCGCGCACAGGCCGTCGGGGATGCAGCGGGGGATATTTTCATAGAAGCCGCCGCCTGTGATGTGGCTGACGCCGTGGACGTCGGCCACGTCCATCGCGGCGAGAACGGGCTTCACGTAGATCTTCGTCGGGCGCAGCAGTTCTTCGCCCAGCGTGCAGCCGAGCTCGTCGACATATGCGCCGAGGTCCGCGTGCTCAACGTTGAAGACCTTGCGCACGAGGGAATAGCCGTTGGAGTGGATACCGCTCGAGGTGAGCGCGATCACAACGTCGCCCGGACGCATGCGGTCGTGGTCGATGATCTTCGTGCGGTCGACAATGCCGACGGCGAAGCCCGCAAGGTCGTAGTCGTCGGCAGACATGGTGCCGGGGTGTTCGGCAGTCTCGCCGCCGATGAGCGCGCAGCCGGACTGCACGCAGCCCTCGGCCACGCCGGAGACGAGCGTTGCGACCTTCTCCGGCTCGTTCTTGCCGATGGCAATATAGTCGAGGAAGAAGATGGGCTTTGCGCCGCAGCAGATGATGTCGTTGACGCACATGGCAACGCAGTCGATGCCGACGGAGTCGTGCTTGTTCATCAGCTGCGCGATGCGCTGCTTCGTGCCCACGCCGTCCGTGCCCGAGACGAGCACGGGCTCGCTCATACCGGTGAGATCGGGTGCGAACAGGCCGCCAAAGCCGCCGATATCGGACACAACGCCTGGGATCATGGTGCGCTGGACGTGCTTTTTCATCAGCTTGACGCCCTCGTAGCCGGCCTCGATATTCACGCCGGCGTCACGGTAGCTCTCGGAAAAACTACGCATTCTTCTTTTTCTCCCCTTCACTGATTTTGCACTCAAAGCGGTCCTTGCCGCCGTCTTTCGGGATAGAGGTGGGATAGCCGCCGCCGAAGCAGGCCGTGCAAAAGCCGTTTTCGGTGTTGTCGGCGAGCTTGACGACGTCCTCGATGCTTAAGTAGCCGAGCGAGTTGACGCCGATGATCTTCGCGATCTCATCGACCGTGTGGTGCGTGGCGATGAGGTTGTTCTTGTCGTCGATGTCCGTGCCGTAGTAGCACTCGGAGACAAACGGCGGCGCGCTGACGCGCATGTGGATCTCTTTTGCACCCGCTTTCCACAAAAGGTCGATCGTGCGGCGGCAGGTCGTTCCGCGGACGATGGAGTCATCGATCAGCACGACGCGCTTGCCCTCGACCACGGAGCGGATGGGGTTGAGCTTGATGTTGACCTCGTTTTCGCGCATCGTCTGCGTGGGCGAGATGAACGTGCGGCCGATGTACTTATTTTTGATAAAGCCGATGCCGTAGGGGATGCCGCTCTGGCGCGCGTAACCGAGGGCTGCATCAAGGCCGGAATCCGGCACGCCGATGACGACATCCGCCTGCACGGGATGCTCGAGCGCGAGGAACGCGCCTGCGCGCTGGCGTGCGACGTGGACGCTGCTGCCGTCGATGACGGAGTCAGGGCGGGCGAAGTAGATGAACTCGAAGACGCAGAGCTTCTTTGGCGCTTTGCCGCAGTGGCTCGTGTCGGAGCGAACGCCGGTCTGATCGACGACGACGATCTCACCGGGGCGGATGTCGCGCTCAAACTCGGCGCCGATGGCGTCGAGCGCGCAGGATTCAGACGCGAAGACAACAGAGCCGTCCTTCAGATGCCCCATGCAGAGGGGGCGGAAGCCGTGGGGGTCGCGCGCGGCAATGAGCTTCGTCGGCGAGGAGAGGACGAGGGAATACGCGCCCTCGATGCGGTCCATCGCAGCGGAGACAGCCTCTTCGATGGAGCCGCGGTTGAGTCTCTCCTGCACGATGATATAGGCGATGACCTCGCTGTCGGTCGTGGTCTGGAAGATGGAGCCGCGACTTTCAAGCTCCTGCCTCAGCTCGCGGGAGTTCGTCAGGTTGCCGTTGTGCGCGAGCGCCATACGGCCCTTGAAGTGGTTCACTAAAATGGGCTGGACGTTGCGCTTGTTGTCGCTGCCGGTCGTGCCGTAGCGCACATGGCCGACGGCGATGGTACCCTTGCCGAGCGATTTGAGCTGCTCGGGCGGGAAGACCTCGCTCACAAGGCCGGTGTCGCGCAGCGAGCGGAACAGACCGTCGTCGTTGACGACGATACCCGCGCTCTCCTGTCCGCGGTGCTGGAGGGAGTAGAGCGCGTAGTAGGCATAGGACGCGACGTCCGCCTCCTGAGGCGTAAAGATGCCGAACACGCCGCATTCTTCGTGAATGTGGCGCGCCGGGATGATGTTGTGATTCTCTGTCATATTTGATCTTACTGTGCGTCGTGAGCCATCAGGCGCTTCATGACTTCGGCGTAGGCGTCTTCCACGCCGCCGAGGTCGCGGCGGAAACGGTCCTTGTCGAGCTTTTCGTTCGTCTTGCTGTCCCACAGGCGGCAGGTGTCGGGGCTGATCTCGTCGGCGAGAACGATCTGGCCGTCGACGGTCTTGCCGAACTCGAGCTTGAAGTCGACGAGCGTGACGCCGCACTCGCTCCAAAATGCCTTGAGCGTGTCGTTGACGGCGAAGGCATACTTCTTGATGAGCTCGATCTCCTCCCAGGTCGCGAGCTTGAGGGCAACGGCGTGATAGGCGTTCATCAGGGGGTCATGCAGATCGTCGTTCTTGTAGGAGAACTCGATCGTGGGCTCGGAGAAGACGATACCCTCCTCCACGCCGTAGCGGGAGGCAAAATGACCGGCGGAGATGTTGCGGATGATGACCTCCAACGGGACGATGGAGACCTTCTTGACGAGCGTGTCGCGCTCGCTGAGCTCTTCAACAAAGTGGGTCGGGATGCCGGCCTTTTCCATCTTGGCCATCAGACGGTTGGTCATCTGGTTGTTGATGACGCCCTTGCCGACGATGGTACCCTTCTTTGCGCCGTCAAAGGCGGTGGCGTCGTCCTTGTAGGAAACGATGACGAGGTTGGGATCTTCGGTGGCGTAAACCTTCTTGGCCTTGCCTTCGTAGAGCTGTTCTTTCTTTTCCATGATGACTGTTCTCCTTTTATTTTATATTTTTGTTGATTGATATGGATGGATGGTTTCTCAGTTTTTGTAGCGCTCGCGAAGCTCTTCGTCCGCCTTCAAGACAGCGGCGGTGCCCTCGTCACGTGCGGCCTGGAGCTTGTGGGCAAGGCCCTCGTCGCTCACAGCCATGATCTGGACGGCAAGGATGGCGGCGTTTTTCGCCCCGTCGATAGCGACGGTGGCAACGGGGATGCCGCTCGGCATCTGGACGGTCGAGAGCAGCGCGTCCATGCCGTCGAGCTTCGCGCCGCTGCACGGCACGCCGATGACGGGAAGCGTCGTATTCGCGGCCATCGCGCCGGCCAAGTGCGCGGCCATGCCCGCGAGCGCGATGATACAAGAAAATCCGCTCTCCCGTGCCGACGCCGCAAATTCTCTTGCCTCGTTCGGGCACCGGTGGGCGGATAACACGCGGACCTCGGTCTCGATCCCATATTCCTTGAGCGTCTGGATCGCCTTCTCGGCGACGGGCAGGTCGCTCGTGCTGCCCATAATAACGGCTACCTTTCGCATAGTTCTGCCTCCTTAAAAGCAAAAATGGGCGCTCCACTGCCTCGATGTGCAGTTGAAGTGCCCAGACGGTCGGCTGCTGAATTTCAGCAAGAAACGCTCTCTGCTCCCCTGTGGTGACCCACGTTTCCGTCAGTTACAAAGAGCTCAACTTGACAAGCAATATGGTATCACAGAGGGCTCTTTTCGTCCATGCGGCAAAAGAGAGAAAGGCTTCGCCCTATTTATCAGTTTTTTGATAATAATCTACATATCTATAAGTTATGCTAATACTTATCAGTAAAAATCTGCCGTTTCGGCAGCGCAAATAAAAATCGGAAGGCCGCGCACTCCCCGTACGCGGCCTTCCATCGCATCGTGTTTTCAAAAAGGCAGGCATCCGCCGATGGCAAGACTCAGCAGGATGACCGCAAGCGCAACGAGCACAGGTGCTTTCCGCCTGAGCTTCCTCATCGCGCGCTTTTCGTCCACAGAGGAATCCTCACTTCGCCAGCTCCTTGCCCAGCGCGCGGCAGGCGTCCAGCGCGGCGTCATCAGGCGCTTCGCAGCAGGTCACGCTCTCGCACACAAGGCGGATGCCGGAATCATCGCAGTCCTTTTCCCAGCCGCGCATCCACTCGCCGTCGCCCCAGCCGTAGGAGCCGAACAGCGCGGCGCTCTTGCCGCCAAGGCTGCGCTTGACCTCGTCAAACATGGGCTGGAACTCCATCTCCTCGAGCACTTCGCTGCCCATGGCGGGGCAGCCGAAGGCGATCGCGTCGTAAGCGCTCAGCTCGCTGGCCTTGACCTGGTCAGGGGTCAACATCGCGACCTGCGCGCCCGCGCTCTCCATGCCCTCAGCGACGGCCTTGGCCATGGCCTCGGTGTTGCCCGTGCCGCTCCAATAAACAACAGCAGTCTTTTTCATATTAGTATGTTCCTTTCATAAATCAGTATCTATCACACTGCCACGGCAAGCTGCTCGATGCCCGAGCCGGCCTCCCAGAGTGCGCAGTAGATCTCCGTGCATTTTTTGAAGCGGGCGAACAGCTCGCGCGCCTTCTTCTCGTCGCCGTAGACTTTCCACAGCCCCGCGCATTTGAAGTTGCAGGCGCGGTGGTCGATGAAGCCCTTGACGTCCTCCGGCGGATACGAGAGGAAAAGCCCGACCTCATGGGGGAATTCGCCGCCCTCGCGGAATCGGCGGACGAGGTTTGCGATGCAGCGTCCGCAGTGGCCGCTATTGTAGCCCGCGTGGTGCAGGATCTCGGCCGCCTGTTCGTTCTCCAAATCTCTCCGCAGCTCAGAGGGGCGGTACAGGTACAAAAGAACCTGTCCTTTCAGAAAACGGATCGGCAGCAGACACAGGCCCTTTGGCACAAGCAGACGGTTCAGGCGGCGGATGTCCGCAAAGAGCGCTTCCTTATCTTCGCAAGGACAAGGGAAGAGGCTGCCCGTTTTGATACCTGCCAACGTCGGCGCACCCTGCCGCACCAGGATCTCTTCAGACATGCCCGTTTCCCTCCCCTTTGGTTTCGGTGGTGGCTCCCCAGAAGTTAGATTTATCTAACTCTCAGGGAGCGGTGTCCTCGCTCTTGACGTGTCTTAGGATACCCGAAAAGAAGAGCCTTATCCGCTCCAAATTGATCGGATGAGGCTCCAAAATATTTTATTCTGCCTTTTCCGCCGTCGGCGCACAGCTGTCGCTGTCCGCGCCCGCGCGGTACGCGCTCGGCGACACACCGATCACACTGCGGAAGGCCTTGGCAAACTTGCTGGCGTTGTCATAGCCGAACTGCCCCGCGATATCGAGCACCGTGCGGTCGCTCGTGCGCAGGAGCTGCGCGGCACTGTGCATCTTCTGCGCGCGCAAAAATGCTGCGGGCGTCATGCCGTACACGCCGCGAAAGCTCGCGGCGAGCTGCGAGGACGACGCGCCAAGCTCCTGTGCAAGCGCGGAGATCGTAACGTCGTCCTCCGTGCTTGCAAGCAGCGTGTCGCGCGCCGTGCGCGCAAGGCGCACCTGCGCGGCGGTATAGCCGTGCTTTTCGTGCGCCACATCGAGCGCACTCAAAAAGAGCAGCAGTTCGAGCACCTTAACCTTAAAGTAGCCGCGGCGGATGCCGGCGGGCACGGCGTAGAGCTCAGAGAAGATGTGCTCCACGCGCGCCGACGAACGCGAGACAAAGCACTCCGAGTCGGCGAAGAACTTCTCCGCCAGCACGCTGGGGCGGACGTCGACATCCTGCAAAATGCAGGACAAACAGTCAGGTGCGAGGGCGGGGTCGAGCGTGACGGTGATGCCGTGGTAGTGCCCCGTGGGGAACTCCACCTCCCCCTCGATGGCGGCGCGGCGCACGACGGAGAGGTCGCCGGGGGCTAAAAAGTAATGCTCGCCGCCGCAGCAGTATTCCGCACGCCCCTCGCGGCAGTGCTGGATCTCGATGAGTCCCGCCGCGCCCGGCTCTGCCAGACGGTAGGACGGCGCATGCACATCGTGATAGGCAAGCTCGATGCCGGGGAAAACGGGATAGGCCGTGATGCGCACCTCGCCGTCCGTCTCTCTGAGGCGGTAGACGGTGCGTTCATCGTTTTGCTGCAAAATTTCTGCGTGGGCGCTGCATTTCTTTACCTGAGACTTTGGTTCGATCAAGGAAGCTTCCCTGTCCTTTCTTCTACATATAAAAGTAGAAAACGCCGCAAAGCGCAGATCCCGCGCTTTGCGGCTTGTGGCTGCTGATCAAACGCATTCCTCCGCGGGATAGGCGTTTTCCTCCGTCGGCTTCCCCTCCAGCAGCTCGGGGTGCTTGAGATAGCGGCGCACGCTCGCCCAGAACAGCGCGTACTCGTGTCCCGTGCAGATGCGCTCATCCATCACGACGGAGAGCGGGATCATTTTTTTATTATACTCCCCGCTCATATAATTGGCAATAGGCTTACCCATGCTGACGAACACACCCGTCGTGCCGAACTCGTAGCAGTGGTGGAAGATGGAATTCGTGTTGATGGAGGCAAGGTTCGTGATAAAAAGACTCGTGTGGAACGGGCTCAGATCAATGATCTTACGCGGCAGCAGGCCGCAGCGGTCCATCAGCTTGACAAGGCCGAACAAAAACCCCGGCAGGATGGGGATGGCGAACAGAAAATTCGCGAATTTATCCGTATTGTTGTTGTGCGCGGCCACCTGATTCTGCGCGACCGCCTCCTCGATCTTGCGGTTGATGGAGAAAATGTCATCCCCGTCCTCAAAGAACACCTTGATCGACGTCTCGTCCGCGCGGCCGTCGGCGCGCGTTTTCAGGATGACGAAGCTGACGCAGAAGTGATTGCGCTGGTAGATCTTGCTGTTCATGATGAAGCGGTTGATCTTCGGATTCTCCTGATACGCCTTGAAGTATGCCGCCAGAATGAGCGTCATATACGGGATGCGCACGCCTTCGCGGCGCTTTTCCTGAATGTAGCGGCGCAGGACCTCCATATCGGCGTATTCGGTGATGAAATTCTGCGCATCGTAGCGCCGCGGCATGACATAGGGCAGTGCCGAAACGATGGTGGACGCCTCTTTCACTCGGGTTCCGTCGGGACGCATGGCAAGTTCCTCTTTTCTTTGAGTTAACCCCATCTTACCCGCTTTGCCCGCGTATTGCAATCATTTTCTTAGCGAATCCTTTATTAAGAATTGGTTAAGTCTCGTCCTCTCCCCAGTCGAGCGACACATCGACGACACGCAGGAGGCCGGAAAGCGTCGAGGGCACATAGGCTCTGGAGAACATATCGTCCTGCGTGCAGAGCGTGCGGGCGCTTGTACCGTCCACACTCTGCATCGCCGTGACGAGAAGCGCCGCATGCTCGGGTGCGACCAGCGTCTCGGGAAGAGCGTCGGCGGCGTATTCCGCGCGCGACAGAACGTTCTTATCGCTGTCCATCCAGACAAATTCGACCGATTCTGCCGCCGTGTGCTCCGCAAAGGAAACGCTCACCTTGATTGAGCGTCGCTCTGTTCTGCCGTTTACTTTCCATTCGACGCTTTCTTCCCTGCTCACGCCGACGTGGGCCCCGATGCCGGTGTGATCCCATTCGGCGTAGTATTTTCCGTCACTTGTGCGGTAAACGGAACACTGTTTGACCGGCTTCCATTCACCGCTTGCATAGAAGATCTCGCCGCCCGTCTCGTAGCTGCTGCCGTTGTCGTCGACCTTGACGTTCATTCCACTGCCCACGGCCTCATCGCCCACGGCCGCGCCGATAACATGGTTAAAATCATCGTTTTCGACATAGCCCGGCTCGCCGGGCAGGATATCCGTGATGGTCACGAACATCGGTACACCGGGCACGCCGAAGTCGTAATCATCGCCGGTCTCTGTCGCATAGCGCCTGCCGTCGAAGGGCTCGAGGGCAAAGAAATACCCGACCCACTCGTCCTCCATGGTCTCCCGCGCCGCGGCCTCGATCCGCTCGGGCTTGTAGAGCGCAAAGCTCATGCCGAACACCACCGCAAGCGCCAGCGCAAAAGCAATGATGCGTTTCATGCCGCTCCCTCCTCCCAGTTGACCCAAATGCTGGCCGCCTTGAGTTTGCCGTCCTGATACGCAAACGTGTCCAGAGGCGGTTGAATCCTTCCGTCACGGTTGCAAATGCTATATTCCGCCGTCTCGCCGTTCCAGTCTTGTCCATAGCTCGTGCCGATGAGATACGCCGCGCCGGGCGCGGCGGTGATGGACTCGGGCAGCGCGTCGGGCGCGAACTCCTCGAGCTTCAAAAGCTGATCGTTTTCGTCCATGTGCGCGACGGTGAACTTCGTCGGCGTCGGGCGGGAGACGGCGGTGATGGCAACTCTGACCTTCACGCGCTCGGACTTGCCGCCGATCGTCTCGGTCTTATCGCTCGTGAGCGTGTGGGTCACGCTGACGCCGTCCGCGCCGGACATGCCCATGCTGTTGCCGCGCGTCAGGTAAATGCGGCCATCCGACGTCTGGTAGATGGGATAAAGATTGAAAATCACTTGTCTGTCGCCGCAGGCGTAGACCTCGCCCGAGAGGTCGATATCCGTCGTGCGGACGCCGTTGTCATCGTCGATACCGGCCTTCCCCAGCGGCGCACCGAGTGCGCCGAAGATCGTGATATTCGGCGACTTGGCGTCCTCTTCGCCGTCGCGCGCGTCAGGCTCCATCGTGCAGTAAATGCCGCTGCCGCGGTCTTTGAGCGCCCACCAGTCTTCGTCCATATCCATATAGAGCCGCCCGGCCTTCCAGACGAATTTGCCCGCGGCCGAAACCGCAAGATCACCGCCGATGTCGATGTCCTCTTCCGAGACGAAAGCCCCGATGAGCGTGCCCTCTTCCTCCTCGTCCGCGGCGGACTGCACCGCGCCGCCGTCGAGAAAGGCAATGAGAAAGACCGCCGCGAGGATCGCAGCAAAAATCAGTATCGTTTTCGTTTTACTCTTCATGCTCTGCCTCCAATTCTCCGTCGCATTGCAGAATATCGCTCACATTGCATTCGAGCGCGCAGCAGATGCGGTTGAGCGTCGCAAAGCGCACGCCCCTGGCCTTGCCGCTGCGCAGAATGGAAAGATTCGCCTCCGTGATGCCGACGGTGGCACAAAGTTCCTTGCTTGTCATGCCGCGCGCTTTCAGCACTTCGTCCAAATGTACCGTGATCGCCATGGCAGCACCCTCAGATAAAGAGGTCGTTGTCCGCCGCAAGGGCGACGTTCGAGGCGATGAGCCGCGCGCCGAGGAGCGCCGCCAGCACGAAGCACAGCTCGAAGATCGGCAGACGGATTGAAATGCTGGTGCTCAGGAGCATCGGCGCACAGAACGCCTGTAAAACGTTGACCGCGAGCGCGAACAGCACGCTGAGCTTGAGCACCTTGACACACCATTCGGCGAGCTTTGGCGCGTAGGCGGCGCTCTCCTGCGTAAATGCGCCGTCTTCCATCGTGTCGAGAAGGCCGATGGCGAAGTACGCCGTCGCCGCGGCGAGCAGCGTAGGAAGGACTTCCGCGGCAAAGCGCAGGGCGAGGACAACATAGCTGAACACAAGGCTCTTCGATCCCGTTATGTCCGTTGCCACAGGCAGGATCGTATCGTCTGTAAAGGCGGTGTTGCCCGCCTTGAGCGCGTCGATGGCGGAAAACAGTCCCGCGAATTCGGCAAAGCAGACCTCGAAGACGAAGTACGCCGCCGCGAGGATAAGCAGCGCGCGGAATAGCTTCAAGAGCTCCTGCGTATCGCCGCCGGAAAACCGGCGCAGCAGTCGCAGCACGACCCAGCCCGCGAGCAGCGCGAAAATGAGCCACTGCCAGGCAAGGCGCGGGAACAGTGCCTCCGCCGATGTGCTCCAATAGGTGGTCCAGCCGTGCGGAAAGAGCGCGCCGGCCGCGGCAAACGCGATGAGCACGAGCAGCGCGTCCTCGGGCTTCAGCTCCCGCCGCGCCGCGATGTGCACGAGCGCATAGAGCGGCAGCAGGATCACCGCGGCGTACAGCGTGAACGCCAGCGCGAAGCCGAAGCGGCCCGAGGCGGCCAGCGCACTCAGTCCCTGCCCCACTGCGCTGCCGGGGAATCCGGCGACGGAAAAGGCGTCGCCCTCGAAAAGCCACAGGGCGAGCGCAAGCAGCGCGCAGATGAGCGCCTCCGCCAAAAGTAAGGTCTTGATCCGGTCACGTTTCATATCGCACCTCCAGAATTATTGTTTTGCGATAATTTCTATCGTCAGCGTAGCAGAAGAATTATCGTTTGTCAATAATTTCTTTATTTGCTTTTTGTTTTTCAAAGCGCAGCACAGTTGTTTTTTTATAAATGATAAGTTTGCTTTTTTCTATTGATTATCCCCGCACGATAGACTATACTGTAGCTGTCATATCATGCAATTTCTGTTGCTATTGCTCAAAAAAGACAATCAGGAGGACACCAACAATGAAGTACAATCGCACCTACAACTTCTCTGCCGGTCCCGCTATGATGCCGGAGCCCGTGCTGGAGGAAATCCGTGACGAGATGATGAACTACCGCGGCAGCGGCATGTGCGTCATGGAAATGAGCCACCGCTCCAAGGTTTTCCAGCAGATCGTCGACGAGGCCGAGGCTGACCTGCGCGACCTGATGGGCATCCCCGACAACTACAAGGTCCTGTTCATTCAGGGCGGCGCTACGCTGCAGTTCGCGGCTGTGCCTTGGAATCTGATGAAGAACGGCAAGGCCGTCTACGTCGAGACCGGCGCATGGTCCAAGAAGGCCATTGCCGAGGCTAAGAAGTACGGCGAGGTCATCGTCGCCGCTTCCTCCAAGGACAAGAACTACAGCTACATCCCCGACTGCTCCGATCTTGACATTCCCGAGGATGCCGACTATGTCTACATCTGCGAGAACGAGACCATCCACGGTGTGACTTGGCAGCAGCTCCCCAACACCAAGGGTCACATCCTTGTCTCCGACCAGAGCTCCATGTTCCTCTCCCAGCCCTGCAATGTCAGCGATTACGGCATGATCTATGCGGGCGTGCAGAAGAACGTCGGCCCTGCCGGTATGGTCATCGCCATCATCCGCGAGGACCTCATCCGCGAGGATCTCGATCCCAAGATGCCCATCTACATGCGCTATGACACCCACGCCAAGAACGACTCCATGTACAACACCCCGAACTGCTGGGCGATTTACTGCTGCGGCAAGGTGTTCAAGTACCTCAAGAGCATCGGTGGTCTCGAGGAGATGCACAAGCGCAACGTCGAGAAGGCCAAGGTCATCTATGACTTCCTGGATTCCTCCAAGATGTTCCACGGCACGGTTGAGCCCGAGTTCCGTTCCCTCATGAACATCCCCTTCGTCACCGATTCCGCCGAGCTCGACGCCGAAGTCGTCGCTGCTACCAAGGCTGCCGGTTACGATAACCTCAAGGGCCACAAGAGCGTCGGCGGTCTGCGCGCCAGCGTTTACAACGCCATGCCCATTGAGGGCGCTCAGGCTCTCGTCGAATTCCTGAAGAAGTTCGAGGCCGAGCACACCAAGTAAAGGAAAATTTCTTAAAAGGGGGATACTATCCCCCTTTTAGATACCCCCTCACCAGTGAAACGTTCACTGGTGCCGCCGCCAAAGGCGGCTGGGCCAATGTATTTTTGTGACGCACATGTCGTCACAAAAATGATTTAATATTATTTAAGGAGAATTTCGTTATGCGTATTCTTGTTACCGACGGTATGGATAAGGGCGCGATCGAGAAGGTTCGCGCGATGGGTCACGAGCTCGTTGAGCAGTTCTACGAGCCCGACGAGCTTGGTAAGGCCCTGCGCGACTTTGATGTCGCCATCATTCGCTCCAAGACCAAGCTGCGCGCCAAGCAGATCGACGAGGCCAAGGGCAGCCGCTTCAAGTGCGTCATCCGCGCCGGCGTCGGCCTCGACAACATCGACGTGCAGTACGCCAAGGACAACGGCATCGAGGTGAAGAACACCCCGAAGTCCCCCTCCGAGTCCGTTGCTGAGCTCGCTATGGCTCACATGTTCTCCTGCGCCCGTTACATCTCCATCGCCGGCCACTCCATGCGCGAGGGCAAGTGGGAGAAGAAGGCCTACGGCAAGGGCATCGAGCTGACCGGCAAGACGCTCGGTATCGTCGGCTTCGGCCGCATCGGCCAGAAGCTCGGCAAGATGGCCAAGGCCATCGGCATGAACGTCATCGCGTTCGATATCTTCCACATCCCCGGCATCGAGGAAGAGCTCGGCATCCCCTATGTTGAGATGGACGAGCTGCTCGCCAAGTCCGACTTCATCTCCGTCCACGCTCCCGCTGTCGACGGCGGCGCTCTCATCAACGCTGAGCGCATCGCCAAGATGAAGGACGGCGTCGTCATCATCAACACCTCCCGCGGCACCAACGTCGACGAGGCTGCGCTTCTTGACGCGCTCAACAGCGGCAAGGTCCGCGCCGCCGGTCTGGACGTCTATGCCGACGAGCCCGCGACCAACGTTGCGCTCTACTCCCACCCGATGGTCTCCTGCACGCCGCACATCGGCTCCGCGACCGTCGAGGCTCAGGGCCGCATCGGCGAAGAGCTGGTCGAGATCATCTCCAAGATGTAATTTATCGCTCACGCGAATGACAAAAAGAAAGAGCCGTCGAAAGACGGCTCTTCCTTTTTCTCCTCGTGCTCGGCACGGCATATCTCCACGTTCTTTTTCATAGGATACACCAACAAAACTGTGCTGAGGTGTACGATATGGAGCGCAACCAGAACTATGTGGAGCTGTGGGGCATCGCCGCGGGCGAGCCCGTCTTTTCGCACGAGAACCATACCCGCCGGTTCGACAAATTTCCTCTGCGGGTCGAGCGCCTTTCAGGCCAGAACGACGTGCCCGTCATCGTGGCGAGCGAGGCACTGCTGCGCGTCTGCCCTGTGGAGGAGGGACAGAGCCTTCGCATCGTCGGGCAGCTGCGCTCGTTTAACAACAAGAGCGGGCAGGGCAACCGGCTCGTCATCACCGTGTTCGCCCAAAGCATCGAGCCGGGCGACGGCTCGTACTTTAACCGCATCCTGCTCTCGGGCGCGCTGTGCAAAAAGCCCGTGCTGCGGCGCACGCCGCTCGGCCGCAGCATTTGCGACGTCATTCTGGCAGTCAACCGCCACTACGGGCGCGCGGACTACTTACCCTGCATCGCCTGGGGACAGACCGCCGTGCAGATCGCGGGCATGGACGTCGGCGAGCGATTGGCGCTTGAGGGCCGCGTGCAGAGCCGGACCTACACCAAGCTGCTCGAAAGCGGCAGTGAGGAACGCACGGCGTTCGAAGTGTCGATCATGCAGCTTTTGGACGAAGAAGAAACGGAGGAGGCCGCCTTATTATAGGCGGTCTCCTCCGTCTTTTGCTTATAGCCCGCTCTCCTATTCAAATAATTTATCAGTGCATCCCTTTACAATTTTAAGGCGCAGTGTTAGAGTTTTTCGTGCTATATATTCCATTAGATTTTTTGAAATTTAAAAAACGAAACACGGAGAGAGAAATGGCAAGAATTTTTTTACTCAAGGGTGACATCGCCAACCCCGGCTATGTAGACATTCCCGAGGAGGCTACCACCATCCGAGAGGCGATCTACGGGATCGGCGGCGGCATTCCGAATGGGAAAAAGTTTAAGGCGGTGCAGATCGGCGGCCCGAGCGGCGGCCTTCTCGTCGAGGAGCATCTCGATTTGCCCCTGCACTTTCAAAAGCTCAAGCCCTACGGCGTGCGCCGCGGCGACAGCGTCATCACGGTGCTCGACGAGGACCGCTGCATGGTCGATGTCGCGTGTCGCTTTATGCAGTACACGCAGACAGAGTTCTGCGGCAAGTGCGTTCCCTGCCGCGAGGGCACAAAGCGCATGAACGAGCTGCTCTGGGCCATGCGGGACTACCGCCTCAGCGAGTCGGACTTTCATATGCTCACCGACCTTGGCGAGATGATCTCCGTCACGGCGTTCTGCAATCTGGGCCGCAATTCCTACCACACGCTGGAAACGGCCATCAAATACTTTCCCGAGGAATTCAAGAATCACCTGCGGGGGGACTGCGCGCTCTGCGAGCTTGACCGCGAGCCGATCGAGCCGGGTGGACTTCCCTATAACCGCATCCGCCTCGAGATCGACCCGAGCATCTGCCGCGGATGCAGCAAGTGCTCGCGTTCCTGCCACGCCGAGGCCATCACGGGCGTCATCAAGTCGCCGTTCGTGATCGATCCGGAAAAATGCGTCAAATGCTATACCTGCATCGAGGCCTGCCCCTTTGATGCGATCCAGGAGGTGGAGATCGATGGCTAAGGGTATCATGTATGTCGACAACATCCGCGTGGAGTTCGACGACGAGCCCACGATCATGGATGTCTGCCGCAAGGCGGGCGTGGAAATGCCGAACTTCTGCTTCCACTCCGACCTTTCCGTTTACGGCGCGTGCCGCATGTGTATGGTCGAGGATCTGGACACCGGCAAGATCGACGCCGCCTGCACGACCAAGCCGAAAAACGGCATGCGCATCCGCACGAACACATCGCGCCTTCTCAAATACCGCCGCATGATACTGGAGCTGATGCTTGCCTCGCACTGCCGCGACTGCACCGCCTGCGAAAAAAACCGCTCCTGCCGTCTGCAGGAGATGGCCGTGCGCTTCGGCATCCATCACGTTCACTTCAAGGATACGCGCGAGCATGTACCGATGGACTTTTCAAGCCCTGCGGTCACATTCGACCTCAACAAATGCATCCTCTGCGGCGACTGCGTGCGCGTGTGCAAGGAGGTTCAGGGCATGAGCATCCTACACTTTGCAGGCCGCGGCCCAGGGCTGCACATTGAGGCAGGCGACGACCAGCCCATCTCGACCACGCACTGCGTCAGCTGCGGCCAGTGCGCCGCCGTGTGCACGACCGGCGCCATCACCGTCAAAAACGACATCGGCGCGGCGTGGCGTGCCCTGCACGACCCGCAAAAGCGTGTCGTCATCCAGATCGCGCCCGCCGTGCGCGTCGCCATCGGTGAGTCCTATGGTCTGCCCGCGGGCGAAAATGTGCTCGACAAGCTCGTCACGGCACTCAAGATCATGGGTGCGGACGAAATTTACGATACGATCTTCGGCGCGGACCTCACGGTGCGCGAGGAATCGAAGGAATTCCTCCGCCGTCTGGAAACGGGCGAAAATCTCCCGCTGATGACATCCTGCTGCCCGTCCTGGGTGCGCTATGTGGAGCAGGAGCGCCCGCAGTTCATCAAGAACCTGTCCTCCGCACTCTCGCCCATGCAAATGTTCGCAACGGTCTTAAAGGACAAGTACCGCGAAAAGGACGCCGCCGACGGCCGCACGACCTTCCATATCGCCATCATGCCCTGCACAGCCAAGAAAATGGAGGCCGGACGCGAGGAATTCCGCCGCGACGGCGTACCGAACGTCGACCTCGTGCTGACCACGCAGGAGGTCATCAAGATGATCAAGGAATCCGGCATCCGCTTCCAGATGCTCGAAAAAGAGTCGCCCGACCTGCCGTTCGGCATGGGCAGCGGCGCAGCGGAGATCTTCGGCACCTCCGGCGGCGTGGCAGAGGCGGTGCTCCGCTGCTGCCTGCCTGACAAGAGCAAAAATGTCCTGCGTATGCTCGAGCACAGCGGTCTTCGCGGCACGGAGGCCGTCCGCTTTGTGACCATCCCCGTTAACGGGCGCGACGTGCGCGTCGCCCTGGCCCACGGCCTTGCCAACGCGGCAAAGTTGCTCGATCAAATCGAAAACGGCGAGGTCGAGGTCGACCTGGTCGAGGTCATGTCCTGCCGCACCGGCTGCGTCGGCGGCGCGGGCCAGCCCTACGCGCTGATGAGCACCAAGCTCAAGCGCGCCCACGGCCTGTACGAGATCGACCGCAGCGCGATGTTCAAGCGCAGCGAGCGCAACCCCGTCCTCGACGCGATGTATGCCGCGGGTCTCAATGAGCGCGCGCACGAGCTGCTGCACCACGAGTACAAGGACTGATCCCCTTCATAAAAAGCCGGCCGTGTGTCCACGGCCGACTTTTTCGCCCGACTCATTATTTTTTATAATGCGTCTATTGACAAATTAAGATATTTCCACTAATATATTTTTGAAAATGTATTACAAATTTGAATCGGAGGACAGCCATGGAAGTCCGCAACCTGGTCACATTCTTAAAAGTCACGGAGCTCAAGAGCTTCTCCCGTGCGGCGGAAGCTCTGGATTATTCCCAGTCCGCCGTCACGGTGCAGATCCAGCAGCTCGAGCGTGAGCTGGGCGTGCAGCTCTTTGACCGCATCGGCAAAACGGTCTCCATCACGCAGTACGGCAAGGACTTTGTCTCCTACGCGCGCGACGTGGTGAGCGCCATCGCGCGTGCCAGCGCCTTTGCCTCGTCGGATTCCGAGCTGAGCGGCACCGTGCGCGTCGGCACGCTCAATTCGCTGCTCACCGCCTCGTTCTCTAACATCGTGCCGCTCTACCACGAGCGTTTTCCGCACGTGCAGATCAGCCTGCACGCGGGCAATATCGCCTCCATCACCGAAATGCTCGTCAAGAATGAGCTCGACATCATCTACACGCTCGATGAGCAGATCTTCGACACGCAGTTTGTCAAAGTCTTTGAAGCGCAGGAGGACGTCGTCATCGTGACGAACACGGAAAACCCGCTCTCTGCCCGCGATGATGTGCACCTTGCCGACCTTGTGTCGCACCCGTTCATCCTGATGAACCACGGCAACCCCTACCGCGACCAGTTCGACCGCGAGCTTGCCCGTCAGGATCTAAGTGTCGAGCCGTTTTTGGAGCTCGAGAGCGACACGCTCGCGCTCAAGCTCATCCGCGAGAATCCAGAGTATCTCTCCGTGCTGCCGCGCTACACGGCGAAGATGAGCATTCACAAGGGCAACCTTGCCATCATCCCTGTGGCCGACTGTCAGATGAGCCAGTGGCGGCAGGTGCTTTATCACCGCAACAAGGTCATCACCCCGCAGATCCAAGGCATGCTCGACGTGATCTTAGAGGTCGCGAAAAAGCCGTTTTAAGCAGAATCTCACAAAAAAGCACAGGCGCGCGAAAGCGCGCCTGTGCTTTTTCACTTTACTGTGTCATTACGGCGCAAAATTTGCAAAAAAGAGTGCAAAATGCAAATCGGCGCGGTATAATAATGGGCAAATTCCAGCGTCCGCGCCCATCGCGCGCCCGCTTTGATCGGAGGGATCACGATATGAGAATTGTCGTCAAGGTCGGCACATCCACGCTGGCACACCCCACGGGGCGGCTGAACATCCAGCGTATGGAAAAGCTGTGCAAGGTTTTAAGCGACCTTAAAAATATGGGACACGAGATCATCCTCGTCTCCTCTGGCGCCATCGCCATGGGCTTTGGCAAGCTCAACCTGAGCGAACGGCCGAAAGACGTGCCGACGAAGCAGGCCTCCGCCGCTGTCGGCCAGTGCGAGTTGATGTACATTTACGACAAGCTCTTCACCGAGTATAACCACACCGTGGCACAGCTGCTCATCACCGCACCGGATATCGAAGAGGGCGGCGTGCGCAAGCAGAACTTCCACAACACGCTCGCGCGGCTTTTAGAGCTCGGCGCGCTGCCGGTCATCAACGAGAACGACACCATCTCCACCGAGGAGTTCGGCATCGGCGACAACGATACGCTCTCTGCCATCGTGGCCGTGACGATCCAGGCGGACCTCCTCATTCTGCTTTCGGACATCGACGGGCTCTTCGACGGAGACCCACGCAAGAACCCCGACGCGAAGCTCATCGACACGGTGGAAAAGATCGACGAGCACATCATTTCGCTCGGCGGGGGCAGCGGTTCGAGCCTCGGCACCGGCGGCATGGCGACCAAGCTCCGCGCCGCGCAGATGGCGACGGCAGCAGGCTGCGAAATGGTCATCGCCAACGGCCAGTCGCCCGAGGTACTCTACGATGTGGCCGCGGGCAAGCGCGTGGGCACAAGATTTTTGGCAAAGAGGGATGAAGCATGACAACGATCGAACTTCTGGAACGCACAAAAGCTGCCTGGGGCAGCATCCGCAGCGCAAGCGCCGAGGAGAAGGACCGGCTGCTGCTCGCGATGGCGGAGAGCCTTGAGGCCAACAACGAAGATATCCTGCGCGAAAATGCCAAGGACATGGAGGCGGCGAAGGGCACGATCTCCGACGTGATGCTCGACCGCCTCGCCCTGACGGAGAGCCGCATCCACGCGATGGCCGAGGGCATCCGCGAGGCCGCAGCGCTGCCCGACCATGTGGGCCGCGCGCTCGCGCAGTTCAAGCGCCCCAATGGTATGACCATCACCAAGCGGCAGGTGCCGCTCGGTCTGGTCGCCATCATCTACGAGAGCCGCCCGAACGTCACGTCGGACGCCGCGGCGCTGTGCATCAAGAGCGGCAACGTCTGCATGCTGCGCAGCGGCAAGGAGGCCTATCGCTCCTCTCACGCCATCGTCACGGCGCTCAAGGCGGGCGTTGAGTCCGTCGGCGGCGATTCCGACATTGTCAACATCGTTGAGGATACAACGCATGCGAGCGCGCAGGTATTGATGACGGCGGACGGCCTTGTCGACCTGCTGATCCCCCGCGGCGGCAAGGGGCTCATCCGCGCGTGCGTGGAAAATGCAAGCGTTCCCTGCATCGAGACCGGCACGGGCATCTGCCATGTGTACGTCGACAGGGACGCTGACCTCAACATGGCGGTAAAGATCATCGAAAACGCCAAGACGAGCCGCCCGTCCGTGTGCAACGCGGAGGAGGTCTGCCTTGTCCACCGCGACATTGCAAAGGAATTTCTCCCCAAGCTCAAGGCCGCGCTTGTCGACAAGCGTAGGGAAGCGGGCCTTGTCCCCGTCGAGCTGCGGCTCGACGAAGCCGCGGCGGAGATCATTCCCGGCACGGCGGCAACGGAGCTCGACTTCGACACGGAATTTCTCGATTACATTCTCGCCGTCGCGGTCGTAGATGATCTGGATGCGGCCATCGCGCATGTCCAGCATCACTCGACGCACCACAGCGATTGCATCGTGACCGACAACCAAGCCGCGGCCGACCGCTTTGTCGACGAGGTCGACAGCGCGGCGGTGTACGTCAACGTCTCCACCCGCTTCACCGACGGCGGGGAGTTCGGCCTCGGCTGCGAGATGGGCATTTCGACGCAGAAGCTCCACGCGCGCGGCCCGATGGGGCTCGACGAGCTGAGCACCTATAAATACGTCATCACCGGCAGCGGCCAGATCCGATAAGAAGAAAGGCGGATTACTCCGATGTACCGAAACGAGAAACGATACGCGCTGACGAACTGCGTCATCTTAGACGGCTCCGAGCACATGGAGCCGCAGGCGGGCAAGGCCGTCTGCATCGACGGCGAGAAAATCAATGAGATCGTCGACGCACAGCATATCCCCGCAGGCTATGAGGCAGTCGACCTCGGCGGAAAATATGTGCTGCCGGGTCTCATCAACATGCACGTGCACCTGCCCGCCTCGGGCAAGCCGAAAAAGAAGGCGAGCGACCCCAAAAAGCTCGTCAAGCTCATCACCTTCTGCGCGCTGACGAACAGGATCGGCGTCAACATGTGCGAGGGCTACGCCAAAACCGAGCTGCTCTCCGGCGTCACGACCATCCGCACAGTCGGCGGCGTCGCCGATTACGACACGAAAATTCGCGACCTCGCCGCGGCGGGCAAAATTCTTGCCCCGCGCGTGCTGGCGTCGAACATGGCGGTCTCCGTCCCCGGCGGGCACATGGCGGGTTCGCTCGCCTACGAGGCGTACTCCGCCGAAGAGGCCGCGGCGCTCGTCGAAAAGATCGCCGCCGAAAAGCCCGACCTCATCAAGCTGATGATCACCGGCGGCGTGCTGGACGCCGAAGTTGTGGGCGAGCCGGGCGTGCTGCGCATGCAGCCCGAGCTTGTCAAGACCGCGTGCGACAAGGCACATTCGCTCGGCATGATCGTCGCGGCGCACGTTGAGAGCCCTGAGGGCGTGATGGTCGCGCTGCAAAACGGCGTCGACTCCATCGAGCACGGCGCGCAGCCAAGCGATGAAATGATCACGCTCTTCAAGCAGCGCAAGGCGTTCCAAATTTCGACCATTTCCCCCGCCCTGCCCTACGCGCTCTTCGACCGCAGCATTTCGCACGCGACGTATGAGCAGCAGGAAAACGGCAAGATCGTCTTCGACGGCATCGTCGCGCTCGCAAAGGCAAACCTCGCCACGGGCGTGCCAGTCGGTCTCGGCACGGACGTCGGCTGCCCGTACATCACACATTACGACATGTGGCGCGAGCTGCACTATTTCGTCAAATACTGCGGCGTGACGCCCGCGTTCGCGCTCTACAGCGCAACGAAACTCAATGCCCGGCTCGCGGGCATCGGTGATCTGACCGGCAGCATTGAGGCGGACAAGCAGGCCGACCTGATCGTCTGCTCCGGCAACCCTCTTCAGAATTTGAGCGCGCTGCGTGAGCTCGACATGGTCGTCAAGGGCGGCTACCGCATCGACAAGCCGCAGATCAAGAAGATGGATGAGGTCGAGCGCGAGCTCGACAAGTTCCTGTAAGCGCTATGAAATACTTGGTACTATCCGACTCGCACGGCAATGTCGACAACATGGTGCGCGCGGTGGAGCTCGTAAAGCCGCAGGGCATCATCCATCTTGGCGACGGCTGGCGCGATGTCGAGGAGCTGCGTGAACTTTTCCCCAGCCTGCCGCTCGAGCAGGTCCCCGGCAACTGCGATTTTGGGCGCTTTGAAGCGCTTGAGCGCGTGCTGATTCTGGACGATCACCGCGTGCTCATCGCGCACGGGCACACGTTAGGGGTGAAGACCGGACTTCTCCGCGCGCAGTACCGCGCGCTCGAAATGAACGCCGACATTCTGCTCTTCGGCCACACGCACGTGCCGCTCGTGGACGCGGCGTCGCGGCCGATGATGATGAATCCCGGTTCGATTGGCGATCCCCGCCGCCCGACCTACGGCGTACTCGAATTCAGGGACGGGCAAATTTATCCGTCGGTCTTCCGGCTGGACGCATAACAAAAAGAGATGTACCATGCGGTACATCTCTTTTTTCATTTTCTCACCCGTTCCAAGCGCGCACCTGCTCGCGCAGCCAATTACACCAAGCGTCCACGCCCTCGCCGGTTTTGGCGGAGAGGGGGAATATCTTGAGCTTCGGGTTGCGCATGTGCGCGTATTCGACGACCTTTTCCATGTCGAAGTCAAAATACGGCAGCACGTCGATCTTGTTGATGATGAGCGCATCGCACACGGTGAAGATGAGCGGGTACTTGAGCGGCTTGTCGTGCCCCTCCGGCACGGAGAGGATCATCGCGTTTTTGACCGCGCCCGTGTCGAACTCCGCGGGGCAGACGAGGTTGCCGACGTTTTCGAGCACGACGAGGTCCAAGTCCTTCGTGCCGATCTCCTTGAGGCCCTGCTCCGTCATGCTTGCATCGAGGTGGCACATGCCGCCCGTATGGAGCTGGATGGACTTGACGCCCGCGTCCGCGATAGTCTTCGCGTCCACGTCGGAGTCGATGTCTGCCTCCATCACGCCGATACGCAGCTCATCCTTGAGCGCTTCAAGCGTGCGCAGCAGCGTCGTCGTCTTGCCGCTGCCCGGCGAGGACATCAGGTTCAGCAGAAACGTTCTGTCCTGCTTGAGCTGCGTGCGAAGGCGTGCGGCCTCGCGGTCGTTGTCGGCGAAGACGCTCTCTTTCACCTCGATGATCTTATAGGGTTCTGTCATATCGCCTCAATCTCCTTTAAGTTGATCTCGCTGCCCTGCTTGAGCCACGTTTTTTCGCTGCCGCAGTGCGGGCAGGTGCGGCCAAACTGCACCGTGGGATAGTCGCGCCCGCAGCCCTCGCAGTACGTAACGGCGGGGATTGTCTCGATCTTGAGCGCGGCCTCCGGTAAAAGCTCGGTCTTCTTGACTGCCCAGTTCCAGCAGCTTTCGAGTTCGTGCGGGATCGCACCGGACACCTCGCCGAGCTCGAGCGTCACGGACGCGACGTTCGTCAGGCCGTTTTCCTCTCCGATCTTTTCCACGCTCTTGATGACGTGGAAGACAATGCCTAGTTCGTGCATTACTTGCTCTTTCTCGCCGCACGCTTGATCTTGAACTCACGCTTGATCATGTACGGCAGGATGGCCTTCATCTTGTCCTCACAGGCGTACATCTTGCTGCACTCCGGTCTCTCGCGGTGCAGGTGGATGGCGTCGAACGCGCACTTCGTCGTGCAGACGCCGCAGCCGATGCACTTGTTCGGGTCGACGATGCTCGCGCCGCAGCTAAGGCAGCGCGCGGTCTCCTTTTTGATCTGCTCTTCGGTAAACGCGACGCGCTCGTCGCTAAACGTCCTGCGCAGCGCCTCGTTATAGCCGATGCGCTGGCGCGGCGTTGTGTCGTAATTGACGGGGATCAGAGCGTTCTCCTTGTCGAGCTCAATGAACTGGCGGCGGTTGCGGCCGACCGTCAACGTCGCGTGCTGGACAAAACGGTGCAGCGAGATCGCGCCCTCCTTGCCCGCGGCGATGGCGTCGATGGCAAATTTCTGACCCGTATAAGCGTCGCCGCCGACGAAGATATCCTTTTCCGCCGTCTGATACGTGACGGGGTCTGCCTTGACCGTGCCGTTGGGGTTGAACTCAACAGCGGTGCCGGTGAGCAGCTCACGCCAGTCGACCTTCTGGCCGATGCAGTAGAGAACCGTCGTGCACTCGGCCTGCTCGCTCACACTGTCGTCAAACTCAGGTGCGAAGCGGCCCTCGTCGTTCTTGACGCGCGTGCACTTGCGGAACCTGATGCCCGCGCACTTGCCGTCCTCCACAACGATCTCGGTCTGGCCCCAGCCGGCGTGGACGGTGATGCCGTCGCGCTCGCACTCGCTGCGGTCTTCCTCGCCCATCGGCATATCGTCGTAAGCCTCTAAGCAGTAGAGGTCAACGCACTCCGCGCCGCAGCGCACCGCCGTGCGCGCAACGTCCGCGCCGATGTTGCCGCCGCCGATGACGACGACCTTACCGGAAATCGTCTTCTTTTCATGCAGGCTGACCTGCCGCATAAAGTCGATACCCGCCATGACGCCGTCCGCGTCGCCGCCGGGGATGTTCAGCTTGCCGCCGGACTGGAGGCCGACGGCCACATAGAAACCCTGATAGCCCTGTTCGCGCAGCTGTGCGATGGTCACATCTTTCCCGACCTCCACGCCGCAGCGGAACTCGACACCAAGTTCACGCAGGATGTCGATCTCGGCCTCCACCACGTCTTTTTCGAGGCGAAAACTCGGAATGCCGTTCATCAGCATGCCGCCGGGACGCGCTTCCCTTTCAAACACCGTCGGGCGGTAGCCCTTTTCAGCGAGGTAGTATGCGCACGACAGGCCCGCGGGGCCGCCGCCGATGACGGCGATCTTCTCGGAAAATTCGCCGTCGACCTTCGGAATGACCTTTTCGGGCACAAAGCGCGTTTCCGCGTTCAGGTCCTGCTGGGCGATGAAGCGCTTGACCTCATCAATGGCGACGGCCTGATCGACCGTACCGCGCGTGCAGGCATCCTCGCAGCGGCGGTTGCAGATGCGGCCGCAGACCGCGGGGAACGGATTTTCGCGCTTGATGAGCTGCAAGGCTTCGCGGTACTTGCCCTGCGCGGCAAGCTTCAGATAGCCCTGCACCGCGATGTGCGCTGGGCAAGCCGTTTTGCACGGCGAGGTGCCGGTATCGTAGCAGTTGATGCGGTTCCTGTCGCGGTAGTCGATGCTCCACTTTTCCGGCCCCCACTTGACATCGTCGGGTAATTCCTGACGGGGATATTCGATGTAGCCGTCCTTCGTGCAGAGCTTCTGTCCCAGCTTGACCGCGCCCGCGGGGCAGTTTTCGACGCAGCGGCCGCAGGCGACGCAGTTCTCGCTCTCGACGCTCGCGACATAGGCGCTGCGCGACAGGTTCGGCGTGTTGAACAGCTGTGATGTGCGCAGCGCGTTGCAGACATTGACGTTGCAGTTGCAGATGCCGAAAATTTTCTGCTCACCGTCGATATTCGTGATCTGGTGGACAAAGCCGTTGTCCTCGGCCTTTTTGAAAATTTCGAGCGCTTCGTCCTTCGTAATGTATTCGCCGCGCTGTGTTTCGACGATGTAGTCGGCCATGTCGCCCACACCGATGCACCAGCTTTCGGCGTCATCGCCGCAGCCCTCGCCGAGCTTGGCGCGGCTAGCGCGGCAGGAGCACATGCTCTTGGCGTACTTGCCCTCGTACTTGCTGAGCCAGTAGGAGATGTGCTCTAAGTCAACGGACTCGTTCTCTGTCTCGATGGCCTTTTCCACGGGGATAACGTGCATGCCGATGCCTGCGCCTCCCGGCGGCACCATGGGCGTGATCTTTTCGAGCGGGAGCATCGTCATGCGCTCAAAGAACGCCGCGACCTCGGGATGCTCGTCGATCTGGCTTTTGCGCATGTTCAGAAATTCCGCGCTGCCGGGGACGAACAGCGGCAGCACCCAACGCTTTTCATGCTTGGGGTTTTTGCCGTCTAGGTTCTCCCAGTTGTACTCGATGATGCCTGTCCACGCCATCTCCGTCAGGAGCTTTTCGAGCGGCTCGCGCTCCATTTTGGTGAGCTTCATCAACTGCTCGGTCGTCTTGGGCTTGCGCACGCCCATTTTGAGCGCGACGTCGACCATCTCGTCGGTCATCACGCCGGCAAGGCCCCAGTACTCGGGGTCGTCCGCCGTGGCCTTGAGGCCGATGCGGTTCGTGATCATACTGCCGAGCTTGAGGACGTTTTCGCGCGGAGCGTCCGTGCGGGGTATTTTGAAATCCAGTTTACTCTCGTCGAGAGGGAAATTCGTGGGCTTGCTGCCGTTGATATCGCTCATGTTCCTGCTCTCCTTTTTCGCGGCGTACCGCGTGCTTGCCGCCGCGCAGCAAAAATATCGCGCGGCGATCATCACCTATCTTATCCAAGCTCTATTTTACAGGAAAATGTTGGATTTTTCCATTGACTGATTCCATAAACCGCAGTCATATCGCTCAATTCCCCGCATTTTTGCGCAGATCGGCAGAATTGCCCAAATTTACAGATCAAGGAACCGCCGCGCAAGCACGGGCACATTGGTGTTTTTGAGGCACACGACGTTCAGCTCGTGCACGCCCGTGAGCGGCGGGCAGGAAAAATGCCCGAACTGCGCATCATTCTTGACGACGGCCTCGTAGAGGAAGCTCACGCCGCAGCCCTCGCTCACCAGATGCCGGATGAGCTTGAAGCTGCTGATGCAGACATTCGCGCGAAACGCCTCGACCGTGTAGCCGCACTGCTGGAGCTCGCGCTCTAAGATGTTGCGCGTACCGGAGCCCGGCTCGCGCAGGATGAGCCGCTCGGAAAAAAGCTCGTCCATCGTTACCTCGCGCCCCGAAAAGGGGTGGTCTTTCGCGCAAATACCGATATAAGGCTCATCGCGCAGCAGAAAGCTCTCGTATCGGCTCTTGTCAAAAATACCCTCAAGCACGACAAAGTCAAGCTCTCCGCCCTCGAGTTGGGCAAGCAGATGCGCGGTATTGTCCACGGTAAAAAAGAGCTCGTTGTCCGGTTCTTTCAAAAAGCGGATGATCTGCGGCAGCAGGATATAGTCGCCGATGGACTTCGTCGCGCCGATGCGCAGGCTCGTCTTCGCCTGCCGTTTCAGCGCGCGGCGCAGCTCCTCGTCCTGATAGCGCTGGCTGATGGCGTAGATCTCAAGCGTTTCGCCCTGCGGCGTTTTTCTGAGCTTTCGGCTGTCGTAGGTAAAAAGGCGCACGCCGTACAGCGCTTCGAGCGCCTGGATCTGTTTCGTCACGGCGGGCTGCGTCAAATGCAGCTGCTCCGCCGCCTTGCGGTAGTTCATCGTGGCGCACACGGTCAAAAAGGTCTCAAGCCGCTGGTCCATGTTCTCTCTCCTTTGTCGATAACAAACAGGAATCGACATATTCTTATTTATAATTTTATTATATCATAAGTCGGTGATATAATACACCCGCAACACGCATTGGAGGAGAGAAAATCACATGAAATTCATCGAAACCGTAAAGAAAATGCTGCCCGGCTGCGCCATCGCGCTCGTCATCGCCGTGGTGGCCAAGTTTTTAGAGCAGCTGGAGGAATCCGTGGGGCTGCACCTGATCGGCGCGTCGGTCATCGCGATGTTCATCGGCATGATCGTGAACCGCTTTTACGCGCCGAACGACAAGACGAAGCCCGGCATCAAATTCACCTCGAAGAAAATTCTGAAATTCGCCATCATCCTGCTCGGCGCCAGCCTGAACATCACGACCGTGCTGACGGTCGGTAAGTTCTCGCTCACCGTCATGCTCTTCACACTGGCGACGTGCTTCGGCCTCGGCTATGTGATCGGCAAGGCGCTGGGGCTTGACTGGAAGACGAGCAGCCTCATCAACGCGGGCACGGGCATCTGCGGCGGCAGCGCCATCGCCGCCATCGCGCCGGTCATCGAGGCGACGGACATGGACATCGCCTACGGCATGTCGGCAACGTTCCTCTTTGACACGATCATGGTCGTCGTGTTCCCGCTGCTCGGCCGCGCGATGAGCCTTTCCGACGCGGCGTTCGGCCTGTGGGCCGGCACGGCGGTCAACGACACGTCGAGCGTCGTCGCCACGGGCTACGCCTTCAGCGAGGCCGCGGGCGACTTTGCCACAATGGTCAAGCTGACGCGCACGCTCGCCATCATCCCGACGGTGCTGGTTTTCGCCGCCATCAGCGTGCACCTCAAGAAAAAGGCCGCCGCGCAAAGCGGCGACCATGGCGTCAAGGTCAATATGAAGTCGGTGTTCCCGTGGTTCATCCTCGGTTTCCTTGCAATGTCCATTTTGTGCAGCGTCGGCGTCATTCCCGCGGGTCTCGCTACGACGCTCAAGAGTATCAGCAAGTTCCTGATGGTCGCGGCGCTCGCCGCCATCGGCCTCAATACGAACTTCGCGGCGCTGTGCAAGTCTGGTGCAAAGCCGATGCTCCACGGCTTCATCATCTCGCTGCTGGTCGTTCTTGTGGCGATTGCGGTCGAGTACGTGCTCGGCATCGCGCCGAGCGGCACGCTCATTTAATCGTCCGCCGAAAGGATGAGATCGCAGCGGTTCCGCACATCGAGCGCGTCGAAATAGCGCTGCTCGAAAGGGATCCAGCGGTCGAAAAACTGCTTTGCATGCGCGGGCGCATTCCGCTTGAGGATGCGCTCGCGCTGTTTTTCTGCCGAAATCGGCAGAAAAACGGATAAATCGTAGTACGGCGCAAGGTCGGGGTGCATGGAGTACGCGCCCTCGACAATGTTGAGTGTTCCCGCCTTAATCCGCCGCGGCGGGGCAATGGTGAACGTCGCGCAGTCGAAGCGTCGGTAATCGACGGGCTTTCCTTCGCGCAGCGGCAGGAGCACCTCTTCCAAAAAGCGCTCGCGGTCGACGTTGCCGCCGGGCTGCGCGAAGCGCGCCTCTGTGCGCTGCTCAGGGCGGAGGAAAAAGTCGTCCATGTGGAAGACAGGGCAGCCGTAAACATTTTGCAGCAGCTCGCCGAGCGTCGTCTTGCCGCTGGCGCTGCCGCCCTCGATGGCGACGAGCACGCGGCTTCTTTCCGCCGTCAGGCGGTCGATGCGCGCAAACAGCGGCAGCGCGCGGGCGAAGTCGCGCCGCAGGACGCGGTACGCGGGCGCGTAATTCTGCCGAAATATCTCGGAGTGGTGCAGCGGCGGAAAGCCGTCCTTGCGCCACCTCTCAACAGCTTCCGCCGTCTCCTGCGCAGAAAACGGCAGCTCGCTCGCGTCGGCCATTGTCTGCAAGGCGGTGAGCATCGCTTCGAGCTTTTCGCGCCCGCACTCCTCGTGCCGCGCAGAGAGGGCGAAGAGCCGCGCAAACGTCTCCGCGCTCAAGCCGTCCTGCAAAATGCCGAGGTGCACACGGCAGTAGTCGCCGCCGAGCAGCTCGACGAGCTCGGAGATACGGTCACCGCTTCGCGCCGCTTCGGCGCGGATGTAGTCTGCGGCGGCGGACGGGTCGGCGATCAGATGCTCGCAGCCAAAGGCGCTCTGATAGAGCGCCTTGAAGACGTCCTGAAGCGCCAGTTCTGGATAGCGCGCGCAGTGGGCGCGCAGAAAGTCGCGAATATCGGTAAAATTCGTCATAGCGGCGGGGTTCCTTTACCAAAAAGTTTCGTTTATCATAGCGCTTTTTCGCCCCTTTCGCAAGGGGCAAGGGATTGACAGCCCTGCGCTTTTTTGATAAAATTCCCGCGTCGGCACAAGTCGGCAGCGTTGGCACAAGCTGACTTTTCTTCCGCGCGTTCCCTGAAAGCAAACGAGGTATCACCAAGGTATCAATCTCCCTGCAAGGGGAATATTGATGCCTTTTCTTTGTCTTTTCAAGGGTTTTCGCGCAGAAAACAAGACGCAAGAGAGGATGAGAACACCGTGACGATCCTTGTCATCGACGGCCAGGGCGGAAAGCTCGGCAAAACTTTGGTCGAGAACATCAAAAAGTCCTTCCCGCACCTCGAGATCATGGCGGTCGGTACGAACAGCGCCGCTTCCGACGTGATGCGCCGCGCGGGCGCTGACCGCGTGGCCACGGGCGAAAACCCCGTCATCGTGGCCTGCCGCAGCGCGCAGATCATCGTCGGCCCCATCGGCATCGCGATCGCCGATGCGCTGATGGGCGAGATCTCCCCCGCCATGGCAAACGCCGTCGCGTCAAGCAATGCCTACCGTGTGCTCATCCCGATGAATCTATGCAGCACGTATGTCGCGGGCGTGGACAAAAAGTCCTCCGCCATTCTGGACGACGCCATGGCGCACATCCGTTCGCTGCTCGAAGGAATGGAGAACAAACCATGAACAACGCTGCCACTGCAACTGCCCGTACCGCTTCCCCGGTGAGAAAACTCACCTATTCCGCGCTCTTCCTCGCCCTTGCGATGGTCCTGCCGTTTTTGACCGGTCAGATCCCCGAGATCGGCTCCATGCTCTGTCCCATGCACATTCCCGCGCTGCTGTGCGGCTTCATGTGCGGCTGGCCGTGGGGACTCGCGGTCGGCTTTATCTCCCCGCTGCTGCGCTCGATGTCCGGCATGCCGCCGATCTGGATCGCTATTCCCATGGCGTTTGAAATGGCGACCTACGGCGCCATCGCCGGTCTTCTGTACCGCAAGCTGCCGAAAACAGGCTGGCGCATCTATGCCTCGCTCATCTCCGCGATGGTCGCGGGCCGCCTTGTGTGGGGCCTTGTGAAGTTCCTGCTCGCGGGCCTTCAGGGCACGGAGTTCAGCCTCGCCCTCTTCCTCTCCGGCGCGGTGACGATGGCCATCCCCGGCATCATCTTGCAGCTCATCCTCATTCCCATCCTCGTGGTGGTGATGGAACGCACAAATATGGCGCTCGACGTGTGAGCACTTGATAAAAACAGAAAAGGACTTGGACGAAAGCGTCCAAGTCCTTTTCTTTATTCCTCCGCTTTACTCAGCAGCTTCGGCGCGCTCGTGTCCATCAAAAACGCCCCGAGCGGCGCGGTGATGACGATGCCGAGCACCGCGACTGACAGCACAATGCTGCCGCAGGGCAGCCCCGCCGCAAGCGGCACCGAGCCGATGGCCGCCTGCACCGTCGCCTTGGGAAGATAGGCAAACACGCAGTAAAGCCTCTCTTTCGCCGTGAGCGGCGTTCTGACAAGGCAAAGGCACACACCCACGGCGCGGAAAATGAGCGTCGAGAAGATCATGCCGACCGCCGCAAGGCCCACGCCCGCCATATAGCGGATATCAACCGCCGCTCCGACGAGGACGAACAAAATGACCTCCGCCGCCAGCCAGAGCTTGCCGAATTTTTCAGAGAGCCGCTTGGCAACGAACGGCGTGCACTTCATCTTAAGTAAGCACGCCATGCTGACGACCGCGAGCAGGCCCGACACGGGCACGATGCCCTCGAGCCAGCCCTCCGCCGCGACGAGCAGCAGCGAGACCCCCAGCACGATGATGACCTTCATGCTGTTGCGGATGCAGTGTGCTCGGGCATAGGCAGTCTCGAAAAAGCGGCTGAGCAACCACCCGACAAGCGCACCCAGCGCAACGCCGAGCACGATCGACGCAGGGATGCTCAAAAAGTCCGCGGCGTTGGCGCTGCCGCCCTGCGCCGTGTGCAGAAACGTTGTAAACAGCACAATGACGAAGATATCGTCGCACGATGCGCCGGCCAGGATCATCTGCGGGATGCTCTTGTCCGTTCCGCGGCCGCTTTCCATCAGCTGCACCATGCGCGGCACGACGACCGCGGGCGACACCGCCGCGAGCACCGCGCCCATGACAGCCGCCTCCGTGTGCGTGACGCCAAGGAAGCACGGCGCGAGCAGCACATAGCCGATGATCTCGCACGTCGCGGGCAGGCACGACATCAGGATCGCCGGACGGCCGACCTTTTTGAGGTCGCCCAAATCGAGCGACAGTCCCGCCTTGAGCAGGATAATAACGAGCGCGAGCTTGCGCAGGTCGGCTGAGATCGACAAAATCGAGCCGTCCAGCACGTTGAGCACGCACGGCCCCAGCAGGATGCCCGTCGCCAGCATGCCGATGATGCGCGGCAGCTTCAGCTTCTGACACAGCGCGGCCAGCGCAAGGCCAACCAAAAAGACGAGTGCGAGTGAAGTTAACATAAATTTCCTCCTCCGGACACAAAAAAAGCTGATGCCCCCTGTGACCGATCAAAATCACAGAAGTCATCAGCTCAAAAAAGCGGTTTCGGCAGTGCCGTGGGAGAACCTCATTCCCGATTGCGCAGTATAGCAAAGCGCGGGCAAAAAAGCAAGCCCTTTTTCAAAAATCAGCGCTCGAACGTCACCTGATAGGCCCCCAACACCTGCATGCAGGGGATGACGGCGGCATTTTCGACCGTGAAAGCCGCCTTTTCATAGTGCGTCGTCTCCTCTTCGGGGATGGCGGGCAGCGTTTTGCCAAGGCTGACACCGTGCGCGCCGCCTGCAAAGCGCCATGCGAATTCACAGTCGCAGAATTCCTTGTTTGTTGTGATCTTCTCCGCGGGCACGAGCGTAAACGTACCGTCTCTCATGTAATAGCAGCCTACGTTGTCCTTTTCCGCAGGGCAGCCGCCCTCGATGCCAGCGCCGGTGAACGAGATCGTCAGCTCCGGCAGCGTGAAGGTCGTCTTTTTGCCGTCCTTCGTAAAGGGAACATCGTCCCAGCGGCCGATGTTGACCCAGCCGCGATTGTCGGCTTTTTCCGCGGCAGTGTTGAACTCGAGAGCCCCCGTTTTGCCGTCGCGCACCTCCGCGTTGATGCGCAGCACCGGCCGCAGCGAGGCAAAGCCCTCCGGCAGCAGGGCGCGCAGACGGTCCTGCTCCGCGCCGTAGGCCATGACAAACTGTTCAACGGTCATTACGCTTCCTCTGTTTCCTTTTGTGCGCGCTCCGCGTCTTGCCTCAGCAGCCGCAGATAGGCGTCGAGATAGAGCTTGTGCGTCACGCTTAAAAGTGCCGAGCGCAGCAGTTCCTTTTCATCCGACTCGTCCTGTCCGACGCTTGCAAGATGGTCGCTCGCGCCGAAGACATAGCGGATGAGATTTTCAAATTCCTCGCAGAAGTAGTGATAAGCGGTCGACAGATCGTAGGTCTCGTGCTGAATGCCGATCAGCGCGCGGATGTCGTCCATCGCGACGACGCTCTTGATGCACGAGACAAAGATGAGGTACGCAATGCTCTCCGCGCCGTAGGCCTTTTTCTCTGGCCCGGGGATGATCTTCTGCTTAACATAATTGCTGACCATCGAGGCCGTGATGGGACTGAGCCCGCATCCCGTGATGGATTGATTGACATAACGCGTCACCTGTTCGAGATACAGCCCCACGTCGGGGATCTCCCCGAGCCGCGGGATATGAAAGCTTCGGACAGACTCCGCCAGACGGCTGCGCATATTTTCGTCCATAGCTGCTCCTCCGTTCAAACTGCGTTTTCATCATCTTAAACTTTGGTGAAAAAAATGTCAATAAGTTTTTCAAAAACCGATTGACAGTTATTGAAAATCGTTGTATTGTAGTCAAAGATAATTTCACCTGACAACAGTTTTTTGAATAACCGATTATTTTTTTGGAGGCTTCCCCATGATGAAACTGATCGCCGACTCCTCTGCCAACCTCACGATGCTGGAGGGCGTAACTTATCAGAGCGTGCCCATGACCATCCGCGCCGGCGAGCGCGACTTCGTGGACGATGAAACGCTCGACACGCACGAGCTGCTCGACTATCTCGCGGCCCACAACGGCAAATCCGGCACGGCCTGCCCCAGCCTCGACAGCTGGCTCAAGGCGTTCGAGGGCGCGGATGAGATTTTCGTCATTACCATCACAAGCAGCCTGTCCGGCACCTGTGCCTCGGCCATGGCCGCGCGCGACGTGTATCTCCAGTCGCATCCTGAGGTCAAAATTCACATCTTTGACACGCTGAGCACGGGACCGGAGATGCAGTTGCTCGCAGAGAAGCTCGCAGAGCTGCACGCCAAGGGCCTCCCCTTCGATGTGATCTGCGAAAAGGCGCAGGAATATCTTGCCACCACGCACCTCTTCTTCAGTCTTAAGTCCCTGCACAATCTGGCGCAAAACGGCCGCGTCAGCAAAATCGCCGCGGGCGCCATCGGCATTCTCGGCATTCAGATCCTCGCCACCGCAAGTCTTGAGGGCACGATCCAGCCCGTTGAAAAATGCCGCGGCGAAAAAAAGACGTGCGCGGCGATGGTACAGAAGCTTCTGGAAGCTGACTACCACGGCGGCAAGGTGCGCATCCACCACGCCGAAAATCCAGAGGCGGCTGGGGCGCTCGCCGCTTCGCTACGCGGGCACTTTCCCGAGGCAGACATTGAGATCCGTCCCTGCCGTGGTCTTTGCAGCTACTATGCCGAGCGCGGCGGCGTGATCGTCGGTTTTGAGACGATGTAAAACCGAACAGACAGCAAAAAGCAGACGGTCTGCGCGAGCCGTCTGCTTTTCTTTATCTCTGCCATTAGGCAGTTGGAGTGGTATCGGAGGTACTGTCGCCCGTTGGGGCGTTGCCGTCAGTGGGGCTTCCCTGCCCGCTGGGCGGTGTGGGGCGCTCGCCGCTGGGCATTTCGGGCACTTCCCCGTCGGGAAGCTCTGGCTTCTCGCCGTTTGGCATCTGACCGTCAAAGCCCTCGGGCAGTTCACCGTCTGGCTTCTGTCCGCCGCCGGGGAAGCCGCCGCCCATGCCCATGCCGGTGGAAACCGTCCCGCTCTGCGCGGTCCCTTCGGTGGAGCTGTCGCCCGCCTTGAGGGTATACGCACTGTCCGCCACCACATCGGCAAATGAGAAGAGGATGAAGTTCGCACCGCATCTGGCTGTGCCGCTGTACACAGCATTGCCGTCGGCGTCTTCAATCGTGAAATCCGCGTCCGCGGCGATCAGGCTGCTCTGCGTACTGCCCGGCATGCCGCCAAAGCCCGTTGAGCCGTAAATGACGCAGGGCTGCGCGGCCTCCATGTTCATGCCCATGCCGCTGCTGCCGCCCGCGGCGAGCACCGTGCCGCCTGAGACGGTGATGGTGCCGTCGGCATCCAGCGGCTCGTTGTCCGCCGTGTTGGCCGTCCACACAACGACTGTACCACCCGTGATGGCCAGCTCGCCGTTGGAGTCAAAGCCGTCGCCCGCGGAGGAATAGGCGTCGATCGTGCCGTTGGCCGTGATGGTCAACTCTCCATCGCCGCAGAGGGTGACAAGCGAGCCATCCTTACACTTGATGACGGCGTTTTCGGCATTTTCGTTTTCGGGGTAGTTGTCGTCATTGTTCTGCTCGGTATCGCTCAGGGAATTTTCCGTACCGTTGGAAACAAGGATGGTCACCTCGCTCGACTTGCCGCAGGTGATGGCGGCGGTGTTCTCACTCGTAAGTGTCAGGCCGTCCAGCACCAGCGTCACGCCGGTCGTGCTCTTTTTCACCTTGATGGAGCCGTCCGCGCAGCTGCCGGAGACGGTGTAGGTACCACTCGACGTGATCGTGAGCGCTGTGCCGTCGATCTCGTAGCCCGTGTCCGTCTCGCCCGCAGCGGTCACGCCGCTGTCTGTAAAGGTAAAGGTCACATTGCTTGCCGTGTCCGCCGTACTATTATTTATCGTACCGGCGCAGGCCGTGAGCGACAGCGCCAGCGCCGACGCGCACAGGAAAGGCAGTAGTTTTGGCATCGGCCTTTCCATCGCGCGCTCGATCGCCGAGGGGCACCACGGCTCCATCCGCGCCATCGTGGACGACGGGAAGATTGCCTTCACCGCCGAGCTCAAATAAACGGCTTTTGGGCAAAAAACGCTTCGCAAAAGTTCTGCGAAGCGTTTTTCTTATCAAAGGCTCTTCTCCCCGCCCGTGACGGTCTCGATGGCGCAGGCGATAAACTTTTTCGCTGCGGGCGAGGCCTCTTTGAGCGACGGGACGGAGATGCCGAGCGTCACGAACTGCGGCGGGTCGAACGGGACCTCCGCCACCGTGCCGCTCCACTTGCGCGAGATGAGCCGCTGGTTGAAGCTGACGCCGAGCCCCGCCTCGACCATGTTGTAGGTCGTGAAGCCGTCGCGCGTCGTAAAGCAGGTCTGCGGGTGCAGGTCGTGCTGCTCGAGCAGGCGGTCCTGATCGGTGTCGTGATTGGGCGAGGTGTGGATGAACGGCTCGTTCTGCAAGCGCATAAGCGGAAAGGCATCCGCCTCTGCCAGCTCGTGTCCGCGCGGCAGCCACGCGACGAGCTCGTCACGAAAGACAGGCAGCCAGTCGTACTTGTCGCCGTGCATCTGCGCGCCGAAGCAGCAGTCGACCGAGCGCTCGTTCAGCCAGCGCGCCATCTCGAGGTTGCCACCCTCCTGCATCCGCACGGTCACACCCGGATAGCGGGCGCGGAACGCCGTCAGGATTTCTGGCATCCACAGGGCCGAAATGCTGTAATAGCAGCCAATCGTCAGCGAGCCCTTTGACACGCCGCCGATCTCCGCGCTGAGCTGCTCGGCGTTGTGGTGCGCGCGCACGACCTCGCGCAGCAGCGGCAGCATGAGCTTTCCGTTTTCCGTGAGCTGCACGCCCTTTTTGCTACGAAGAAACAGCGGAAAGCCGAGCTCTTCTTCCAGCGTGCCGATCATGCGCGTCACGCCTGACTGCGTGTAGCCCAAAAGCTCCGCCGTGGCCGTCAGGCTGCCGAGCTCTGCCGCGGCAAGGAACGCCTCGCATTTGACCGCTTCCATACGCCCTCCTATCCATGATTTTATATCATGTTTTTCATTTCAAATAACCGTTTGCGTCATGTTTTCTCTTATTCTACAATAGCAGTCAGAAACCGTCAATCCTGTTTTTGAAACGAGGTCTTTTTTCATGGAGCATCGTCTTTCTTTTTCCTGCGACTATCTTGAGGGCGCGCATCCCGCTATCCTGCAGCGCCTGTGCGAAACGAATTTTGCGCAGACCGCCGGTTACGGCACGGATAAATACTGTGAATCCGCGCGCGAGAAGATCCGCGCCGCTTGCGGCGCGCCGAACGCGGAGATTCACTTCCTTGTCGGCGGCACACAGACGAACGCGACCGTCATCGACGCGCTGCTGCGCTCTTACGAGGGTGTGATCGCCGCAGACACGGGGCACATCAGCGTGCACGAGGCCGGCGCCATCGAGTTCGGCGGGCACAAGGTGCTCACGCTGCCGCAGGAGAACGGCAAGATCACCGCATCCCAAATCCGCGCACTGCTTGATCAGTACGAGGACGACGCGAACCGCGACCACACGGTCATGCCCGGGATGGTCTACCTCTCCCAGCCGACGGAGTACGGCACGCTCTATTCCAAAAAGGAGCTCGCGGCCATCAGCGCGCTCTGCCGCGAAAAGCGCCTGCCGCTCTATATCGACGGCGCGCGCCTTGCCTACGCGCTCGCCTGTCCTGAAAACGACGTGACACTGCGCGACCTTGCCGCGCTGTGCGACATTTTCTACATCGGCGGCACGAAATGCGGCGCGCTGCTCGGCGAGGCGGTCGTCATTCCCCAGCCGGGGCTCATTCCACACTTTTTCACCATCATTAAGCAGCACGGCGCGCTGCTCGCCAAGGGACGGCTGCTCGGCATCCAGTTCGACACGCTCTTTACCGATGGGCTCTACGAGCGCATCGGTAAAGACGCCGTTCGCTACGCCGACGCTATCCGGCGCGCGATGGCGGAAAACGGCTATTTGCCCTGTTTCCCCTCCCCGACGAACCAGAGCTTCTGCATCGTCAGTGAGCAGCAGCGCAAAGAGCTCGCCGAGCGCGTGGACTTCTCCGTCTGGGAGCAATATGACGAGACGCACAGCATCATCCGCTTTGCCACAAGCTGGGCGACGCGGGAAGAGGATGTGAACGCGCTCTGCCGCATCCTGCGCGAGTGCACCGCGCAGGAAAAGGTAGCGTCCTAAAATCAAAAAAGAGCTTTCTCCGATTTTCAGGAGAAAGCTCTTTTTATTTCATTGCGCTGCGCTCAGTTCTTTTTCATCATCTGTTCATCCTGCTGCAAAAGCTGCTGCGTGATGATATCGAGCTGCCGGTGCTTGGCCATGCGGTCGGCGATGTTGTTCTGCACCAGCTCCGTCTCCTGATGGCCGCGGAAGGACAGCTTAAGCAGAATCGGCGTCAGGATCGTGCCGCATACGACCGTGATGACGACCGGCGTCATCATCGCGGGCGACAGCACACCCATCGAAAGGCCGCGGTTGGCGACGATCAGCGCGACTTCGCCGCGGCAGGCCATGCCCACGCCGACCTGGATGCTCTCGCGCGTGGTGAACTGGCACGCCTTGGCGCCAAGGCCGCAGCCGAGGAGCTTCGAGATGATCGAAACGAGCAGCAGCAAAATCGAGAAGACGACCATGCCGCCCGTCAGACCCGTGATCTGCACATTGATACCGATGCTCGCGAAGAACACCGGCGTGAGCAGAAGATACCCGAGGGGGTTGTACTTCGTCTGGATGTAGGTGCCCTTGGGCGTGCACGCGACGGCAAGGCCCGCGGCGTAAGCGCCCGTGATATCAGCGACGCCGAAGAACTCCTCCGCGCAGTAGGCCATCACAAGGCACAGGACAAAGGCGAACACGGAGTTTCTGTGGCTGGCCCAACCGTGCTGACGCTTGAGCATCCAGCAGAAGATGCGGTTCGCGCCAAAGCCGACCACGAAGGCAAAGACGAAAAAGCCCACGATCTTGAGGAGCACCATGCCGATGCTCTCGTCACCGCCGGCAAGGCTGCAAACGAGCGTCAGGGCGATCAGGCCGAGCACATCGTCGATGAGCGCGGCGGCCAAAATCGTGTTGCCCACCTTGGTCTCGAGCTTTTTCATCTCCTTGAGCGTTTCGACTGTAATGCTCACGGACGTGGCCGTCAGGATGGTGCCGATGAAGATGTTTTCGATAAAGCCGGTGCTCTCGATGAGTCCGAGCTCATCCGCGCCCCAGGCAAGCGCCGTGCCCATGAGAAACGGCACGACCACGCCGAGGACCGCGACCATGAATCCCGCCTTGCCGCTGTGCTTGAGCTCGTTGATGTCCGTGCCCATACCGGCGGAGAACATCAGCACGATGACACCAAGCTCGCTGAGCTGCTTGGTGAACTCCGTTTCCGAAAGAAGGCCAAGGCCCGCGGGGCTGAGGATCAGACCCGCGATCAGCGCGCCCACGACCTGCGGCATCTGAAACTTCTGCGCAATGAGGCCCAGAATCTTCGTGCTCAGCAGAATCAGCGCAAGATCCATTAAAAAGTGATACGACATATTGATTTCCTCCCAAACTCTCTGATCTCTATCCAAATTCTTCCGTTTCATTTCGCGAGGCTCTATTCTAACTTCTTTTTTTCTTTTTTCAACAGTCAGAATCACCAAGGAAACGGAAGAATTCCTGCACAGCTCAGGCAAAATGCAATATATCTTTCATTTTTAACGTGAAATGTTTGCTTTGATTCCGTTTCCATAGCCGTTTTCACAAAAAGCAGCGTCAAATGCGGCGTTAAGAAGCCGCGAAATATGGACAGATTCATTGAATTTCTCTATGATTTACAGGGATATCGTCTATATTGTCCACACATCGCGCACATTTTGTCGCTTACGCCCATTTTGCATCTTTTCCTGCATTTTGCGCATTTTCGTCGCACAATGCGCCGTTTCTCCCCTTGCCGCGGCGGCGCGGGCGTGGTAAAATCGGCCTTATGACATGAACAAAGGAAAGGACGAGCCATGAATCAGAAAGAACTCAATGAACTGCGCCGGCGCTTCCGGCTCGATAAGAATAATTTCAGCCGCGTGTACGGCTGCTATGTGAACTCCAACCGTGAGATCATTGCGTGGGTCGATACCTCGATGGGCCTCATGCGGCAGGAGGAGCAGGAGATGTACCTGGGCCTTCTCAAAAAGTCCCTCTCCGGCACGCTTGGCAAGAACCTCATCGACGTGGTGTTCTCCACGCAGCAGGTCGCCGACAGCGATGAGCACCGCCTCTTGCAGACTCTTCGCCAGACAGAGCTCAAGGACCCCGCCTCGCGCGAAACGCTCTGCCGCCAAATCATCGACTGCATCGACATGGGCGAGACAAACTATCTCATCCTCCTCGCCGCCGACGCCTACGACGTGCCACACCGCAGCAAGGATGACGAGATTCAGGCCGACGCGTCGAGTGAGGTCTTCAAGTACTTTGTCTGCTCCATCTGCCCCGTCAAGGCCCCGACGCTCGAACTGCGTTACGACCTTGACCAGAGCGAGTTTCACTCAAGCTCCACCGGCTACATCGCGACCTCGCCCGAGCTCGGCTTCCTCTACCCCGCGTTCGACAACCGCACGGCGAACATTTACAATGTGCTGTTCTACTCGAAAAACGCCGCGGAGATCCATCAGGAGGTCATCGACGCGCTGTTCCACGTCGACCCGCCGATGTCTGCCGAGGAGCAGAAAAACGCCTTTGGCTCGGCGCTTGCCGACGCGCTCGACAAGGATTGCAGCTACGATGTCGTCCAGTCCGTGCACGAGCAGATCAGAGCGCGCATCGAAGATCACAAGGAGAGCAAAGACCCCGAGCCGCTTGAAATGACGGCGGGCGACGTCGGCGGCATCCTCGCCAACAGCGGCGTGAACGACGAGCAGATCGCGGCGTTCCAGCGCGAGTGCGATGAGCAGTACGGCGAAAACGCCGCGCTGAACCCGAACAACATCATCGAGAGCAAGAAGTTTGAGATCACGACCCCCGAGGTCAAAATTTCCATTGCACCGGAGAACAGCTATATGATCGAAGCGCGCGTCATCAATGGCCGCAAATACCTCCTCATCCCCGCCGACGACGGCGTGGAGGTCAACGGCATCGGCGTGAACATCCCGGGTCTTGCAAAAGAGGAATAAGAAAAAAGGAGAGAAGCCGCGGCTTCTCTCCTTCTCTTTTTGACCATTTACGCCTTGCTCTTGTAGAGGTCAGCGATGATGTCGGCGCACTTGTCGATGCCGAGCTCGCCGCTGTCGAGCGTGATGTGGTAATTCTGCGCGTAGCCCCACTTCATGTTCGTGTAGAAGCGGTGATAGGCCGCGCGGCGCTTGTCCTTGTCGCGCAGGCGCTGCTCGGGCGACTGCTCGCGCTCGCCGTAGACCTCGACGATGCGCTTGGCGCGGAACGCCATATCCGCGTGGATAAAGACCTTGAGGCACTTGGCCTTGTCCTGCAAAATGTAGTCCGCGCAGCGGCCGACGATGACACAGGGGCCCTTTTCGGCAAGCTCGCTGATGACGCGGCACTGAATTTCCCATAGGATGTCCTCGTTCGTCGGGCCGAACGCGCGGTTCGAGAGCGCTGAGGACAGAAAGCCGCCGGGTGTGTACTCGCCCGCCTCCTTGACATAATTTTCTGCAAAGCCGCTCTCCTCGGCGATCTTCTGGATGAGCTCTGAGTCATAGCAGGGGATGCCGAGCTGCTCTGCAACCTTTTTGCCGACCGTGCGGCCGCCGCTGCCGAATTCACGGCTGATGGTGATAATATGATTCATAATACAGTTGCTCCTTCCGTATTGAGTTCCCGATACGTTTTTACAATCATACCCGCCGCGATGACGAAAGTCAACACATCCGACACCGGCATGGAGTACAGCACGCCGTCAAGGCCGAAAAAGCGCGGCAGTAGCAGTGCAAAGCCCACGCCGAACACGACCTCGCGCACCATGGAGAGCATCGTGGATGAGAACGCCTTGCCCACGGCCTGCAAAAAGATGAAGCAGGCCTTGTTCACGCAGGCGAGCACCATCATGCAAAGATACGTGCGGAATGCCTTGATCGCAAAGTCCGTGTAGTAGCTGCTCTCGTTCGCCGCGCCGAAGACGGCGATGAGCTGACGCGGGAAGCCCTCGGCCAGAACGAGCGCGACAGCGCCGACGATCGCCTCGCAGAGCAGGAGCTTTGTAAAGAGCTCACGCACGCGCGTCTTTTTCCCCGCGCCCATGTTGTAACCTACGACGGGAATGCAGCCCGCCGCCATGCCGACGACGATGGAAATGACGATCTGGAAGAACTTCATCACGATGCCGACGACGGCCATCGGGATCTGCGCGTACTGCTCCTGCGAGAATATCTCATCCAGCGCGCCGTACTTGCGCAGCATGTTGTTGATGGCCGCCATCGCCGCAACGAGGCTGATCTGCGAAAGAAAACTCGTGATGCCGAGCGTCAGCATCCGCGTGCAGATGCCCGCACGCAGGTGGAAGTCGCCGTGCAGCGGCTTAACGGTCTTCATGCGGCAGAGGTACCACACCGCAAGCGCCGCCGTGACGATCTGGCCCAGAACGGTCGCGACCGCCGCGCCCATCATACCCCACTTACATCCAAAGATGAAGATGGGGTCTAAAATGATGTTGAGCACTGCGCCCGCGAGCGTGGAGATCATGGCGAACCGCGGGTCGCCGTCGGCGCGGATGACGGGGTTCATCGCCTGACCGAACATATAAAATGGGATGCCGAGCGAGATATAGAAGAAATACTCCTGCGCGTAATGAAATGTCTCCTCGTTCACCGTGCCGCCGAACATCGAGATGATAGCGTCGGCGAAGATGAGGTACAGCGCCGTGAGCACAAGGCTGCTCGCGACCGACAATACGACCGCGCTGCCGACGCTCTTTCTTGCCTCTCCCACTTCGCCCTTGCCGAGCGAAATGCTGACGAACGCGCAGCAGCCGTCGCCGATCATCACGGCGATGGCGAGCGCCACGACCGTGAGCGGAAAGACGACGGTGTTTGCCGCGTTGCCGTAGGAACCGAGGTAGCTTGCGTTGGCGATGAAGATCTGGTCGACAATGTTATAGAGCGCGCCGACGAGCAGCGAGATGATGCACGGGACGGCATAGCGCCGCATGAGCTTTCCCACGCGCTCCGTCCCCAAAAACTGGTTTGTGTTTTCCATGGTGGTCTTCCCCCTGAACATAAAAAATAAGAGATGCGTTCCGCCGGATCAATCCGGACTTACGCATCTCTGCTGCACGATTTGACTATGAAGTTGTCTTCTCCCTCCTTTTGCCGTAAAAAAGCGTGCGGCGTTTCTGCAACCGGATTTACGCAGAAACGCCACACGCTGTGAATTGATTTTATCAAATTGTTTCGAGCATTTCAAATGTTTTTGCGGCACGGGCCGCAAATTTTTATTTAGTCCTGCTCCACGAAGCTGCGGATATAGGCGATCAGCATCTTCGCCGTGCCCTCAAAGCCGAGCACATCGCTCTTGACAGTCATGTCGTAGCCGCGCGCGTCGCCCCACTTCGTCTCGCAGTAGTAGTTGTGGTAGGACTTTCTGGAGCGGTCGACCTCTTTGATCTCCTCGATCGCGTCCTCGGCAGACAGGCCCTTCTTCTCCATCACGCGGCCGACCTTGGCTTGCTGGTTGCCGCAGATGAAAATGCTCAGCATATTGGGGTTGCCCTTGAGCACCTGGTCGCCGCAGCGGCCGATGATGAGGAAGCTCTCGCCATTTGCTGCCTTGTCGCGCAGCATGGCAAACGTCTTTTCCGCCACGTTGACCTCAAGAGAATTCGAATACTTGCCGATGCGGCGCGAGGCAAAGAAGTTGACGGGCTTTTCGTCCATCTTGCGGATCATTTCCCCGCTGTAGCCTTCGGAAACGATCTCTTTTTCGATGGAGTCCTTGTCATAGAGCTTGATACCGAGCTCTTGCGCGATCATGTCGGCAATGTAATGGCCGCCGCTGCCGTGCTCGCGGCCAAGGGTGATGATGATCTGGTTTTTCATGGAATCGCACTCCTTTCCTTTTTCCGTTTACAGATAGCGCAGGAATAAGTAGGCCGTGGACACCGCCATGACAATGATCGTCGCGGGCACGCAGTACTTGCAGTAGCGGCCCCAGCCAATAGGATAGCCGCCCTTGGCCGAAGCCGAAGTGCCGACGACGTTGGCGCTCGCGCCGATGGGCGTCGCATTGCCGCCGAGGTCCGTGCCGAGCGAAAGCGCCCAGGCAAGCACGCCGATATCCATACCCTCTGTCGCGGCGATGGCGCGGATGACAGGGATCATGGTCGCGGCAAAGGGGATATTGTCGACAAAGGCGCTCGTGATGGCCGAGAGCCACAGAATGACGATCACAATAACCGCGATATTGCCCTCACTGACCGAGGTGATGAAGTTCGCAATCATGTTGAGCACGCCTGTCTTTTCAAGGCCCGCCACGGAAACGAACAAGCCGATGAAAAAGAGCAGCGTCTTATAGTCCACGCCCTTAATGATTTCTATAACAGATTTTTTGCCGCTGGTCAAGCCCAAAACGATCAGCGTCAAAATCGCGACAATCACGCCGATGCACGCGACGGAAAGCTCCGTCTGCGCGTGCGTGATGAGCAGCACGACCGCCAGCAGGAAAACGCCTGCGCTCGCAAGAAATGCCTTCTTGTTCGTGATGGCCGTCGAAGGCTCGGGACAGGTGACGGGGCCGCCGTTGGCATGCTCGGCGCGCTCAAGTTCCTTGCGGAAGCAGAGCGTGAAGTAAATGAGCATGAACACAAAGCAGATCGCCACGACCGCGCCGGTATTTTCGATGAAGTCGAAGAATGTGTAGCCGAGCGAGGTGCCGATGATGATGTTCGGCGGGTCGCCGCACATCGTGGCCGCGCCGCCGAGGTTCGCGCAGAAAATTTCAGACAGGATCATCGGCACGGGGTCGAATTTCATCGTCTGCGCCAGTTCGAGCGTGACGGTGGCGAGAAACAGCACGACCGTGATGCTGTCGATGAACATCGACAAAAACGCCGAGAGCGACATAAAGCAGATAAGCAGCGGCACCGTGCGGTAGTGTACGAGCTTGGCAAGCGTCAGGCACAGCCAGCGGAAAAAGCCCGCCTTGCCGAGGCCCTCGACCATGATCATCATGCCGGCGATAAACAGGATCGTCGACCAGTTGATGCCAGCGGTGCTCTCCTCACTTGCGCCGTACCAGAATGTGCTCTGGAAAAACGCGCCGAGGTTGAGCGTCTCCCAAATGGCGCTCATCGAGCGCATGCAAACGCCGAACACCAGCACGAGCACGAGCGCGCCGCTCCCGAGCGTAATGTAATGCCGTTCAAACTTATCGAGGATAATAAGCAGGAACATAGTGACAAAAATGCAGATGGCAATGATCTGAGCAAACATGTTATTCCTCCCTGTGCTGTGGAATTTCCAACGCGAGTCATTATATCGACCCTTTGCGCGGAAACGAAATGCTTTCTTGACATGGAGGATATGTCATTTTGCTATGCCGTCCGAATTTTCCTGATTTCATGCGGCTTTTCGACGGTGTTTACTTTTCGTCAAGGTTCTGTTCTTTTTTCCCGAATACGCTTGCGCCGCCGCTTCGCTTCTGTTACAATCAGTCTTGCCGTCCGCAAGGTGCGGACGAATGCTTTTCTCTTCCGTCAAATTTTACGCAGTCAGGTTCCTCGCCGCCGCGCAGAACCCCAATCATTTCTTTTTCAGAGGAGCTTGCCTATGAACATCAGCTACGACAGCTATCGCGTCTTTTATTACGCCGCCAAATACCGCAGCTTTTCGCAGGCCGCCGCGGCGCTCTACAGCAACCAGCCCAACGTGACACGCATGATCCGAAAGCTCGAATCCGAGCTCGGCTGCGCGCTGTTTTTCCGCTCGCCGCAGGGCGTGCGCCTCACGCCCGAGGGGGAGAAGCTCTACACGCACATCGCCATCGCGTTTGAGAGCATCGAGGCAGGCGAAGAGGAGGTCCTCTCCGACCAGAGCTTGCAAAGCGGTATCGTCCACATCGCAGCGAGCAGCCTTGCCCTGCGCACGCGGCTTTTGCAGGTGCTCGCGCGCTACCGGCGCGCATACCCGCACGTGCGCATCTGCCTGACGAACCACTCTGCCTCCCACGGCCTCGCCGCCGTGCAGAACGGCCTTGCCGACTTCGCCATTCTGGCAGAGGGCGCGTCCGTGCCGGATTCGCTCACGGCGCAGAAGATCGACGAAATTCAGGAGATCCCCATCTGCGGCCCGGCGTTTTTGGAGCTCACCGAGGAGCCCGTTTCGCTCAAAAGACTTGCCGACTACCCGATCATCAGCTTGACGGAGGGGACATCGTCGCACGACTTTTATGCCGAGCTCTTCCTGCGCCACGGTCTTTCGTTCAGCCCCGATGTGGAGGTCGAGACCACGGCACAGGTGCCGCCCGTGGTGCAGAGCGACCTTGGCGTCGGCTTCGTGCCGCGCGAGATGCTTTACGGCACGCCGGAGGCAAGCGGTATCTACCCCATCATGCTCGAAGAGCCCATTCCCGCGCGCAGCGTCTTCCTCTTCCAGCGCAAGACGCAGCCGCTGAGCATCGCCGCCAAAAAGCTGCGGCAGATGCTGCTCGAAGACGCGCCGCAGGAGAGCGGAAAATAATCAGACAAAGTCCCGCCAGTTTCGAACCGGCGGGACTCTCCTTTTCGTTTTACAGATTCAGCAGCGTTTCGCTCAGGCGCTTGCCGGCGCTTCCGGCAAAGTCCTCCGCCCGGCGGATGCGCAGGAACGACGCGCCGTAGATCATGCGCTCGTTTTCAAGCTCTCCGTCCTCGCCGAGGAAAATGCCGATGACGTGCGCGCCCTCGCGCCGGAGCTTTCGCACCTGAAAGCAGGTGTCGCGGATGGCGGCGTCGCCGACGTAGGTTTCCGGCGCGCCCTCGCGCTTGCGGCCGCTGACCATGTCGTTCGGTAAGCCGTCGCTGAACACGATGATAATTTTGTGCTCCTCGCGCCGCTTCTTGAGGTCGAGTCCCGCCGCGGCCAGCGCAAGGCCGTCGCGGTTATTCGACGTCGCGCGGTACTCCAAAATGCGGCGGTCGCCCTCCGGTTTGTCGTCATAATCGCGGAAGCGCCGCAGCACCGTGTAGTTGCCGTAAGTGCAGTAGCTCATCACGCGGTGCGGAATGCGGATGCGGCTGAGCGCCGCGCTGAAGAGGTAGCTTTGCAGCGCCACCATGCTCTGCCGCACGCTCTGCGAGCCGCTCGCGTCGATCAAAAGCTCCACGACGACGGTGGACGGTTCCTGCCGGACGATCTTTTCAAAGAGCTGCGGATTTTCGCAGCGGCCGACCTTCCAGAGCAGATCGTTTTGCAGCGCGCCGTGGTCGGCGCGGTAAACGTCCGGCTCGCTGCGCAGGCTCAGCGCATTGCGAAAGGCCTGCTCGATGCTGCGGATGCCCTGACGCGCGGCGTCCTCGTGCTCTTGGAGCATTTTGAGGTTGCCGTCCCGACTGGCGCGCAGCGATTGGGCGCGCGGCTCACTGCCCTCGTAGGCGTCCGCGCTCAGGCCGTCGGTGAAGAGGAGCTTTCGCTCCTCGTGGATGCCGGTGCAGACAGCGCTTTCGATCTCCTCCATCGCCTGCTCGGTCTGAAAGCTGGGGCCAAAGTTGCGCATCAGATACTCCGGAATGCCGGCGAGCGCGTCGTCCGGCAGGACGAGGCCATCGGCCGATGCCTCGCCCGCCTTGTCGTATTGGAGTTCCATCTCCTCGGTCTGCGTCCACTCGATGTCCCCCGGTTCGGCTGCGGGCTCCCACTCTTCCGTCTCGCGCTCGGGTAAGATGTCCTGATTGTGGTCGGGCGCAAAATAGCGGATGAAAATTTTGCGGTACAAAAGCGCTGCGAGTTCGACGAGCGACTTTGCGTCCGCGCAGCTCTCGCTGCGCGCGGCAAGGTCGTCAAACTCGGCCAGCATGTCTTCAAAACCGCTGAAATTTTTCAAAATGCGGCGGTCGCCCTCCGTCGCCGCGGCGGGAAACTGCTTCGTCAGATCGCAAATGTACATCCAGCCGCGCGAGCTGCGCCGGTAGCGCAGGAGGTCGCCACGCAAAATCTCGCCCGCCGCCTGCTCCGCCATCACGGCGACGCCTGGGCGCTCGCCCATCAGCTTTGCCCTCACGGCGCGCTCGACGCACAGATGCGCGATGGGCAGCAGCACGTCCATATTGTAGGCCGCGTAGCGGTGCCGCCGCAGCCACAGATTCAAGTCATCGAGCCCGAAAAACTTGTCCGCCCCGCCGAGGACGACGCCCTCGTACACCTCCACCATGCCGCCCGCGCGCTCAAAGGGCTCGCTCATCTTCTGCACATACTCGGGATAGGTCCGCTTGCGGTGATTTTCAGAAACGGTCAAAAATAGGCTCTCTTCTCTGCCGATGCTCATCTCTTCAGGCAAAGCGCGTCAGCGCTACGTCGCGCACGAGCGCATACTCGTACTCATCGAAGCATTTATTCGTGATGCTCACGGCGATGGCATCCTTCGGTGCCATGCCGTCGGTCATCAGGTGCAGGGCCGCGATCATGCCGCGCATATCGACGGAGTTCGTCGAGATCTCGCCGTTCACGGCCTTGGCGTTCAGATCGAGGAACAGCCCCGTGCAGCGCTTGATGTTCTCGTCCGATGCCTCGGACACGTTGGCGCGCAGCAGCTCGCAGAGCTGGGGTTCCTCGAGCGTCGGCATGCGGATGACCGTAAAGCGCGAGACGAGCGCTTCGTTCAGCTCGCGCGTACCGGCGTAACCGTAGTTCATCGTGGCGATGAAGCGCGCGGCGGGGTGGATAGGGATACACTCATAGCCCGGCACGTCGATGAGACGGCGGTAGTCGAGCGCGGAGTGCAGCACGGCCACAGCGTCGTTTTTCGCCATGTTGATCTCATCTAAGATGCAGAAGCCGCCGTACTGCGCGGCGAGCGCGACAGGGCCGCGGCGCAGCCGCACCTCGCCGCCGGTGAAGGTGTCGGTGCCGATGAGCGTGCTGCTGTCGGTATTCACATGGAACGACACAGTGTAGACCGGACGGGCGAAGAGCCACGCGAGGTTGTCCGCCAGAATGTTCTTGCCCGTGGCCTTGCCGCCGGAGAGCAGAACGTTCTCCCCCTGCAGAAGCGCCGCGACGGCCAGCTCCATGATCTCATCGCCGATGAATTTGACGGGCGGCTCGGCGATGCGGCTGCGCACCGTCTCGTCCGCGACGTATTGCTTTTTGAATTGCTCCAAACGGAGCGATAGATCTTGTCTCATGTCTTTGATAGTTCCCTTCTGTGTGCGGAAACGGTTCCCGCGCGATGCGCTCTTTTCAGCGCTTTCCCATGCAGAGCATTATAATATTCATGCGGAATATTGTCAATTTGCGCCGCCGTTGCATGCGGGAAAAACATGTGGTAAAATCAATATGGTAAATTTCATTTTTATAAAGGGGGCAGCACTATGTTGACGATCTTCAACCGCAAGGAACTGATCACCACGATGGACATGCAGCGCCAGGCCAACATCCGCAGCGTCCTGTCCGCCAACGGCATTGCCTACACGGTCAGAACCGAGAATTTGCAGGGCTCTTCCGCGCTTGGCGGCCGCAGCCGCGGGAGCAGCGGCAGCTTTGGCATCGACCCGAACTATTCGTATGAATATCATATCTATGTTCACAAAAACGACTATGAAAATGCTCTGAGACTGATTCGGTAGCGCCCCTGAACCATAGAGCGATAAAAGGCATTCCGCGCGATAGACGGGTGTCCGTAAAACAGTTAATCCTCCGTATGGCTTAGACCATGCGGAGGATTTGTTTATGTCTAATCTTCAAACTTGCTGGCGGCAAACGGTTTGTCAAAACCGTTTGCGGACGGCAAGTCCACAAGGGATAGCCGCATAAGCGGCGCAAGGGGGTGTAGCCACCTTGACGGAACGAAGTGACGCAACATTCCCGGTCGGGCAGTTTTCTTCTGCTGACCGGGAATGAAGCTCCGCAGGACGCACATACTCCCGATAGGAGAGTATAGAAGTGCGCCCTTTAGTTCCTAAAGGGATTTTATCAGTTCGACAAATCGGAAGTTATTGCTCTAATACGTAATATGAATCATATTCTGTACCGTCATGTCCAATCAACTTTTCTTCTGAATACTTAAAGCCCAATCTTTTCAATGCTGAAATACGTTCAACCGCTAAATCTATCGCTTTTGTAGCAATTTTATCACATTGAAAAAGTACATATGCAGGTTCAATTATCAACTCCAAAATTTTAACAATCTCACTTGTAATTTCATAATCGCTCCGAATATCCAATCTAAGTAAACCACAATTTGTAAAATAATCTTCGGCTTCTCGATGAAAAAGTTCTATCGTACCCACCGCCTCATTTGTCTCCTTTGAAACAATCGTCCAACGGACAAAACCCTGTCTATCATATTCCCAATGCCAAAATTCAATCGCTTGTTCCATTCTTTTTTCAGTTGTATAGTAAAAATCATCTCCACCACAATTATCACTATTAAAAAATGGTACTGATTTTTCATCAGAATATACTTTTAACAAATCCGCCTTGTCCTCTTTGTTTGTCATTCTTAGCATATAATATTCATTTTCATAAATAGGGCAATTTTCATATACATCAACCGTCATGTTAATCCTCCTCAAATTCCGATTTGTCTGCTCACTTTTCGTATTCAAATTATACCATAAAACTTGTGAACATTTCTATCGCAACTTTGGACTATATGAGAAAAGTCCGAACAGTTTTCTGCCCGGACTTCCTCGCTCAATCATAAATCAATTCCGCTTTCACAACTTCCTCTGCCTGTGCCTTGCAAGCGTTCATCTGCCGCACCCATTCCGTTTGGTTTTCAGCTTTCAGTTGCTCGGTCACGCCGTACTGCTTTGCCAGCTTCGGCACGATCAGCTCCATGCGGTTTCGTGCCGCTTCTTAAATCTCGGCGCAATACTGTCTTACGTACACCCAGCTATCGCGCGGAATGCCTTTTCTTTTGTTTTACAGCGCGGTCCCCTTTTTCGGCACGAAAAAGGACTTCATATCCGCCCTTTCAAGCTCGAGCAGCTTGATCTTTTTGTCGACGCCGCCCGCGTAGCCAGTCAGGCTGCCGCTCGCGCCGACCACGCGGTGGCAGGGGATGATGAGCGAAATATCGTTGTGCCCCACCGCGCCGCCGACGGCCTGCGCAGACATGTGCGTTAGGCCCTGCTTCTCCGCCAGCTTTCGCGCAAGCGTGCCGTAGGTCGTTGTTTCACCGTAGGGAATTTCCAGCAGCAGCGCCCATACTGCCTGCTGGAATGCCGAACCCACGGGGTGGAGCGGCGGCGTGAAGTCCGGCTCGCGGCCCGAAAAGTAGATATCGAGCCAGCGCTTGGCCTCGCACAAAACAGGCGTCTCGCTCTCGGCATACTCTTTTGGCAGCGTGCGGGCAAAATATTTCTGCCCGTCGAACCACAGGCCCGTCAAGCCCTCTTCGTCCGCCGCAAGCAGGATGCCGCCGAGCGGCGAATCATAATGCTGGGTGTAAGTCATCGTCCTCGCCTCATTTCTTCTCTTTCGGCGCGTGATCGTGCAGCTCGGGGATCGCACCGCCGGACACCGCCCAGAGGTACAGGCTCGCCACGCTGCCATAGGGCGAAAAGCGGCGGCGGTACTTTTCAAAGAGCCCTCGGTCGATCTTTCGGTGGTGGTACACCATGCGCAGCCCCCGCTGGATGGCAAGGTCGTCGCAGCTCAACACGTCCTGCCGCTGCATGCAGAAGAGCAGGATCATCTCCGCCGTCCACACGCCGATGCCCTTGAGGGACGAAAGCTCCCGGATAGCCTCCTCGTCGCTTTTTTGCCAGATACTTTCTAAATCGAATGCGCCGGTATGGACCTTTTCGGCAAAATCCGTGATGTACTCCGCCTTTCTGAACGTCATGCCGAGTGATTGGAGCTTGGAAACACCCGCGGCGAGGACCGTCTCGGCGTTGACCTCGCCGAGTGCCGACAGCATCCGCTGCCAGATCGTCTCCTGTGCCTTGGTCGAGATCTGCTGGCCGACGATGTGGTGCACGACGGCGGAAAAGAGGTCAGTATCCACTTTTCTCTCGACATGGCCGATGCGGTCGATGACCTCGGCCATGCGCTTATCCTTCTTTTTAAGATAGTCGGTCTCCTCTTCCCCGTAGGCAAAATACATTGAGCTTCCTCCCCGCTGCGTCATCTAAAACGTATGTTCTATATATTATATGGTGCCATTTTCTTTCTGTCAAGCGTGCAAGCTTTTGTAACGGACTATCGAAAAAATTTTCGAAACCCTCTTGGCTGAAAGTGTACTTTAAGTTGTAGAGTATCAGTGAACTTTAAGAACAACAAGTTTTTTCAGGAGGAATGTCTCATGAACAAGCCTTATATCGTATGCCACATGATGACCTCGGTCGACGGACGTATCGACTGCGCCATGACCGAGCACCTACCCGGCGTGCAGGAATATTACGACACGCTCGACGCGCTGGACGCGCCCACACGTATCAGCGGCCGCGTGACCGCGGAGCTCGAAATGGCGCTGCCCGGAAAGTTTGAGGCCAAGACCGCCGAAGCACTGGCACGGCGCGAAAAAGGACAGCTGGTTCAGCCACATCGCCGTTGAAGTCCCCGGCAAAAACTGCCGGAACGAGTGGTGCGAGCCGGTCTCGGACGAAGAGTACAATAAGCTGTAATCGGAGGCAATTTCCATGATCTTAAACGAAACTTATACGCTCGAAAACGGCCTGAGCATCCCCAAGCTCGGCCTTGGCACCTGGTTCATCGACGACGATCAGGCCGCCGAGGCCGTCCGCACCGCCGTGAAGCTCGGCTACCGCCTCATCGATACCGCGCAGGCCTACGGCAACGAGCGCGGCGTGGGCGAGGGCGTGCGCACCTGCGGCGTTCCGCGCGAGGAGCTTTTTGTCGCCAGCAAGGTGGCCGCGGAGCTCAAGACCTATGACGAGGCCAAAAAGTCCATCGACGAAACGCTCGAGAAGATGGGCCTTGACTACCTTGACCAGATGATCATCCACTCTCCCCAGCCGTGGAACCAGTTTCGCGTGGAAAAGCGCTATTTCGAAGAGAACAAAGCCGTCTGGCGCGCGCTCGAGGATGCGCAAAGCGAGGGCAAGGTCAAGGTCATCGGCGTGTCGAACTTTCTGCGCGACGACCTTGAAAATCTGCTCTCCGACTGCCGCGTAAAGCCGATGGTCAACCAGATCCTGCTGCACATCAGCAACACCGACCTCGCGCTGCTCGACTACTGCCGCGAGCAGGGTATCCATGTGGAGGCCTACTCCCCCATCGCCCGTGGCGAGGCGCTCAAGAACCCCGCCATCGCGGAGATGGCGAAAAAGTATGGCGTCACCGCCGCACAGCTGTGCATTCGCTATGTCATCGAGTTCGGCGCGGTCGCGCTGCCGAAGACGGCCAACCCCGACCACATGGCGAGCAACGCCGCCGTGGACTTCACCATCTCGAGTGAGGACATGGAGACGCTCAAGCACACGGACCGCATCGCCGACTACGGCGAGTTCAACATCTTCCCCGTCTTCAGCGGCAAGCCGCTCGCGTAACGAACGCAAAAGGAAAAGGAGAGAACGCAGCAGCGTCCTCTCCTTTTTTTACAAAAGCATGCAGAAACCGATCTGCATACAGAGCCATCTTTCAAAAAGCCTCTTATTTCTTCTCTTCCCCGCGCACAAACATCATCAAAAAGCTGACTGCGAGCAGCAGGCAGGACACCCAGATGCCCTTTTCGGCAAAGCGCGCCGTCAGGACGCTGCCAAGCCCCGCGCCGACGGCAAAAATACCGATGACGCCAAAATACGTCAGTGCCTTTTTCAGCACCTCGCGGTCGTGCGTGTGGAAGTAGACGCACAGCGCCTCGGTGCCGCTGCGCATGTTGCCGATGCACATGGTGCTCGCGTAGGCGTGGCCGCGCACCTTGCGGAAGGTCTGCACCTGCATCGCGCAGACGAACGAGACGAGCGCGTTTGCAAAGGTGTTGACCTCCTGCGGCAGGAAGCCGACAAAAAACAGCAGCACGATCTCGGCCAGAATGATGAGCTGGCGCCAGTGCACCTTTTCCATGCACTTATAGCGGCGGTGGACGCATTCCGCCACAAAAATGCCCGCCATAAACGAGATCAGCGGCACAAAATAGCGGAAAACACCTGCCCAGTCACCTGCAAAAAGGTGTGTGCTCATCAGCACGATGTTGCCCGTCTGCGCGTTGGCAAACACCTTGTCGCGGCAGCAATAGGTATAGGCGTCCTGCAATCCGCCGGATAAAATGATAAACGCGGACATCAGGAACGAATCGGACATCTGCCCGTGCGGTCGATCAAGCTGCATGGTTACATTTTGGCTCCTGTTCGTTAAAATTCCGCCATGATTATACGGCGGTGGCCGCGCTTCGTCAAGTGGCTTTTGCGTCGAGCCGCGCGGTGTATCTGCGGATGCACGCCGCAGCGTAAACGGCGGTGACAAGCTCCGTGATGGGCATGGCGAACCAGAGCGAATCCGCGCCCGCAAGAAGCGGCAGCATCAGGATCAGTGCACCGCTGATGACGAGTCCGCGCGCGACCGACACGATAAACGCCGCCTTCGGCTGTAAGATGGCCTGGAAATAATACGTCGAGAAGATGTTGAACGGCAGCAGCAGGAATGAGATCGCATACGCGCGGATGATGGCCGGGGCCATCGCCAAGATCGGCTCCGTCGGGCTCATAAAAATGCGGATGTTGAGATTCGGGCACGCCACGCTCAGCGCCGTCCAGAAAACGCCGAAAAATACGACCGTTCACAGCGCATATCGCAGCGTCTCGCGGATGCGAGCCTCTTTCCCCGCGCCGAAATTCGTCGAAATGATGGGCTGGGATGCCTGTCCGACGCTGTACGCGCAGCACTGGACGAATGTGCTGACGTTGATGATGGGGCCGTAGATCGCGAGCGCGTCCGAGCCGAGGTATTGCATAATCTGGCGGTTGAAGAGCGCAGTCAGAATACCCATCGCCATGTCGATAAAGAAGCTCGAAAAACCTGTGACGGTGATTTTTCCCAGCTTGTTCACAAGCTGCTTTGGCTTCACGAGGCGCAGCGTGTTCTTCCTGCTCGCAAAGTGCGTCAGCATCACGAGGAACGACACCGCCGAGCCCAGCGCCGTGGCAAGACCCGCGCCGTAAACGCCCATATCGCATGGGAAGACGAAGAACCAGTCGCCGAGCACATTGAAGATGCCGCCCGACAGCACACCAAGCGTCGCAAGTGCGGGCGCGCCGTCGTTGCGCAGAAATGCCGCGAGCATCTGATTGAAGAGGAACAGCGGGAATACAACTTTAACGGGGATCATGTACCGCTGCGCGAGGGCGAGCAGCGTCTCATCCGTGCCGAAAAACATCAGAAGCGGACGCTCGAAGAGGATGAGCCCGACCCACGCGAGCGCCGCCAGAATGACCGAGCCGATGACCGCTGCGGTGAAATACTGGTCGTCCTCACCGTCGGCGCTCATGCCGCTGCCGCGCTTCGTGCTGAAGATCACACTGCCGCCGATACCCATGAGAAGGCCAATGCTGTAAATGACGTTCCACACCGGCGCGACCACAGCCAGCGCCGCCGTGCCGTCGGGGCCCTGATACTGCCCCACCATCGCCATGTCGACAATGCCGTAGATGCTGGAGATCAGCGCGCTGCCGAACGCCGCCGACAAGTATTTGAAGTAAAGCGTTTTGATATTTCCACACAAAAGGTCCATTGTCGTTTCCTCCTGTCAACAAAAAAGCCGGATAAGGAACAGGCATTTCAGCCTGCGCCTTATCCGGCTGCCGTTTCTTTCGAACAGCGCGCCCTTCGAGCGAGCATAGCGGACTATAACACAGGAAAACCGCGCTGTCTAGCCGCGCGCAGTCTTTCTTCCCGCCGCGACACAAAAAGTTCGAAAAATTGCTTGACGTAAAAAAATCTTTGTGTTATACTTCCATTTGCATTTGAACGAATGCGCTGGTGTAGCTCAGTCGGTAGAGCAGCTGATTCGTAATCAGCAGGTCATGTGTTCGAGTCACACCACCAGCTCCAAAAAGCATCGAAAACTTCGGTTTTCGATGCTTTTTTGTTGCAAAAACGCAGAAAATGGTGCGAGCCAAAATGTGGGTCAACTGCCTGACCCACACCGTGACCCACATCGGCTGGCAGTCAGCGGCTTTGCCGCCTACTGCCAGCTCATGCCCCATGGGTACAACGAAATGCGTAGAAAGACTTAAAGAGTACCGGAGAGGAGGCTTTTGCCTTCTCTCCGGTATTTTTGGTTTTTTTCTGCTTACATGACCTGCGCCATGAAGCTGCCCATTTTCTCCGCAGCCTTTTGCTGCATCTGCCGTGTGACGTGGGTGTAGGTGCGGAGCGTAAAGCCAGCGTCGTAGTGACCCAGCATGCTGCTGACGGTTTTGACATCCACGCCATTTTGCAGTGCCAGCGTTGCGAAGGTATGTCTGAGGTCGTGAAATC